>ENA-OQEB01000002-OQEB01000002.1-human-gut-metagenome-genome-assembly--contig:-NODE-2-length-143090-cov-3.385967_pt1 | contig 143090 bp, 158 predicted proteins | sample MGYA00242787_ERZ504619 | MGnify/ENA primary metagenome ERZ504619 (study PRJEB26092, sample SAMD00036317) | human gut metagenome | host: Homo sapiens | study: EMG produced TPA metagenomics assembly of... | reverse complement strand
CATAGAAATCCTCCGTCAGTAGTACCTGTTGTTTTTACATAAAAGTGACGCAATGAGATAAGCACACACAAACAACAGCGAAAAATTATATTTTTGAATTTAGCAAAACCATAAAGCCGAGTACCGTCAGCGGAAAAAGGATTATAACAGCAGTTATATTTATGATTCTTTCGGCTGATTTTTCCGAGAATTTTCTGCACAGAATAACATACATAAGCTGTCCGCCGTCAAGCGACATAACCGGCAGCATATTAAAAAGTCCCGTACAAAGGTTCGCCATGGCAATCGGCAATAAAAATTCACTATTACATAAGTATAACAGATAAAACAGAATAAAACAAATGAAATTGACTAAAGGTCCGAAAAAAATTATAAAAATGTTCTGACGGGTTGTGTTTAACTGCTTGAAGAGTTGGTAATCTTGATTTCAAACAGCGAAATTTTGATTTTATCAGGCGGAGATTTGCAAATGAGCATTGCAAAAAGATGACCGCACTCATGAATAATCACAGCCATAACGCAACATAGAAATCCTAAAAATATATTCAGTATCACACATATTGCTCCAAGACAAACGAGTAAATACGAAACCGTAAAATCAATGTTCAGCAGACGAAACTTCATCGCTTGTTGCAGTAAACAGGTTTGATAAATCTATTTTATTATCGCCCGTATCAAAAACAACGGATTTTTCAAGGTTTGAATAGTTACCATTCCCGTGTTGCGGCATAGACCTCACCGCCGAATAAATTAAGCAAAAAAGCCGCAAGAGCTATAATAATACAACACACAAGCTGAATCGTTATCACAAGCTGTTTCGGAGAATTTTTCTTTTCATCACTATTTTCAGCCGATAAAGAGTTCACATCTTCCTCATCTGAATCAAGCTCCTCCGATACCTTAGGGTATTCCGAATACGAAACAGATTTCCAGTCATCGTCATATGTAATGGTATTTCTGTTATCATTATTTTCTGTCAAAAAAATCACCTCAATGCAATATATGCAATGAGGTGAACAAATTTAACTGTGTCATTCAATCTTTTGGTCAAGGCTTTTGAAATCACCTTTTGTAAGGTTGACAAAAAATGCAATTGCAAGCATTAACGAGAAAAATTCCGCAATCGGGAAAGCATACCATACGGCTGTATAATCAAACACCATAGAAAGCACCCACGCAATCGGAAGAATGAGTACAAGCTGACGACAGAATGACATAATAAGACTGCGCAGTCCCTTTCCGACTGCCTGAAAAAGTGTTGTAAAGATAATGCCGGCAGCGGCAGGAATAAAGCAAAGACTGATGATTCTGAATGCAGGGACACCGATATCCATAATATCCTGTGTGCCGCCAAACATAGCAATAAGCTGTTCGGGGATTGTCCACATAAGAATTGTGCCGACCGCCATAATAATTACGCCAATGATGATGCCGCGCTTTAAAGCGGAATACATTCTCTTTTTCTTTCTTGCACCGTAGTTATAACCGATAATCGGCATTACGCCCTGATTGAGTCCGAAACAAGGCATGAATACAAAGCTCTGTAATTTATAATATATACCGAGAACAGTAACGGCAGCCTCCGAAACAGCAAGAATTGCATTGAGTCCGATAATCATAACGGAACCTATTGACTGCATAATTACAGACGGAAAGCCTACAACATAGATAGATTTCAATGTGGAACCGTTCAATTTGAAATGTTTGAACGAAACTTTAACTTCGTTATTCTTAAAGAAAAAAATGCAAAGGCAGAAAACCATACCGCAGAATTGACCGAATACAGTAGCAATTGCCGCACCGAGAACGCCCATTTCAGGGAAAATTCCTATACCGAAAATCAGGAGCGGGTCAAAAATAATATTTACAATTGCACCGAAAAGCTGGGATAACATCGGGAATATCATATTGCCTGTTGCCTGAAGCGTTTTTTCAACCATAATCTGTACAATTGAAAAGAACGAGAAGCAAAGTACAACCGTCAGATACTGGATTCCGTAATTTACAATAGCCTCATTCTGCGTGTACATTGCCATAAACGGGCGAACCGCAAAAAGTCCGAGCAATAAAAATATTACATAATTAAAAATACAGGTTACAAGACCGTGAGTTGCTCCGTCGTTTGCCTGAACAAAATTTTTCTCACCTAATTTTCTTGAAACAAACGAGTTTACACCGACTGCCGTACCGGCTGCAAACGCAATCAAAAGCATTTGCAGAGGATACGCAAGCGAAGTTGCGGTCAGTCCGTCTGCGTCATAGTTGCCGATAAAAATACTGTCAACAACATTATACATTGCCTGAATTGTCATTGAAAAAATTGCAGGCAGACTCATTGTCAGAATTAGCCTTGTCATTGGCATAGTTCCCATTTTGTTTTCATGGGGCTTTACTGAATTTTCCATATTTCCCATACTGATTCCTTTCTTATTCGCATACATATAGTTAGTTGATCTTTCGTATCTTCCTGTAAATCCAAAATGCAACAAGCATTACAGCCGTACCAAGCAACACACCGAAAAAGTCAATCCACATATCGCTTACCTGTCCCGATCTTCCCTCAACCCCAAGTTGATTGTTTCATCAATAAAACAGGTAAACAATCCGATTGAAACAGTGTAGGGTATGAATTTTATCGGTTTGATTCGGTCAAATGAATACGCACATGAACAGAGCAATGCTCCCAGAACGGTATATTCCGTAAAATGAGCAAGCTTTCTGATTATGTGGTCCGAAAGATTCGGCTCAATTCCGAATAATTTTAAAATTAGTGTGACAAAATCAAGGACGCTTTCACTCTCTTGTGCCGACTCAACTGACGGCATTGAAGAATGAATAAACGCAAATGCAATCACTGACGCGGTCAAAACAAACATAATTATTCTAAATCGCATTGAACAGGAATTTGTTTTCATCAAATCACTCCATAATATATTTTACAGATTATTCAGTCAATGTCAACTTTTGAATAATTTTTTATCATAATGTATAAATAAATCAAATTTTAAGGCTTTATTATGGAAGATTTTATCTTGCTCAAATATTGAAAAAAACTTTTAAATCTGTTATACTTATCAGGTATTGGCAAAATATAATTTCTAAGGAGCAAATATGTGGTATTTAATAGTATTTTTTATTTCAATGGTTCCGATAGTAGAAATCAGAGGTGCTGTGCCTGTTGCGGTTGCAAATGACTTAAATCTTTTTTGGACATATGTAATCTGCATTTTAGGCAATATGCTCCCGGTTCCGATTATCTACTCTTTGCAAGAAAGGTTCTTGTTTGGGGTTCTGACAAGAAGTTTATCGGCAGATTCTTTTCTTTCTGTCTTGAAAAAGGCGAAAAAGGCGGCAGAAAACTTGAGGCAAAAGCAGGCAACGGAATGTTTGTTGCACTCATGCTTTTCGTAGGCATTCCTCTTCCCGGCACAGGCGCATGGACAGGAACACTTGCAGCAAGTATTCTTGACCTCGGATTTAAGAAAAGCGTTATAGCCGTTATGTGCGGTGTTGTTATCGCAGGTATTATAATGGGTATCGGTTCGGTACTTGTTGCAAACGGAATCAACTTTATTTTTGCTCCGTAAATAATTTTGGGCAGCACATCGCTGCCCTTATTTTTTGGTGAATTTATAAAATGGAAAAGAAAAATATATATGATGCAATTATAATCGGCGGCGGTGCATCGGGACTTATGTGTGCAATCACAGCAAAGAAACATGACCGTTCAAAGAAAATTGCAATAATCGAAAAAAATGACAGATTAGGCAAAAAGCTGATGTCAACAGGCAACGGCAGATGTAATCTGACAAATCACTGTATATCCCCCGATAAATATGTCGGTTCTTTCAAAAAGCAAAGCGAGAAAATTTTTGAAAGATTCAGCGGTGATAAAATGGCGAATATTTTTAAAGATTTAGGTCTTTTAAGCTTTCACGATAACGAGGGCAGATATTACCCGATAAGCAAACACGCCGCATCTGTTCTGGACGTTCTGCGCTTACAGGTTGAAACACTTGGAATAGATGTTTTCACAAAACAGAATGTCAATTCTATAAAAAAAGTTACAAACGGTTTTAAAATTTCGTCTGATGACAGCGAGAAAAAGTACGATTTCATATGTAACAAGCTTGTGATTGCAAACGGTTCAAAAGCCGCACCTAAGCTTGGCGGAAACGCAAGTGCAATTGATTATCTTAAAAATTTCGGTCATAAGGTTGTTTCGTTCTCCCCTGCTTTATGCCCTGTTAAGGTTAAAAGCGATGTCCTGAAAATATTAAAAGGTCTGAGAGTTACAGGCAAGGCACAGTTATACGGTGAACATGGTCGATTAATCAAGGAAGAAACAGGCGAAATTCAATTTACCGAAAATTCGTTATCGGGAATTTGCGTGTCAATCTTTCATTGTTTGCTAAACCGAACGACAAAATAGTGCTTGATTTATTGCCCGATTATTCGGAAAATGAGCTGATTAAAATAATCAGACAACATATATCATTGTTTTCTGATTTGCCGTGTGAACAACTTTTGACAGGAATTTTTCAGAAGAGAATTGTACAGTCAATTCTGAAAATCAGCCGAGTTGATTTGTCAAAGATTTGTTCCAAGCTTTCAAAGGACGAAGTATCAGGAATTTGCAAAACAATAAAATCGATGTCATTTACAGTAAGCGGAAAAGAAGATTTCTCACACGCACAATGTGCTTTGGGCGGTGTTTTAGGCAAAGAGATTGACGAAAACACTATGATGAGTAAAATTGTGAAAAATCTTTTTATATGCGGTGAGGCAATTGACCTTTGCGGTGAATGCGGAGGATTTAATCTTCATTTTGCATTTGCCGGAGGAATTATTGCAGGAGAAAATTTATGATCAGAGTGAACAATATACATTTAAGCCTTGACTACGATGATAAATCGGTTCGCAAGGCAGTTGCCCAACAGCTGAGGATTGAAGAAAAATCCATAAAAAGCTGTAAGATTTTTCGCAGATCGGTTGACGCAAGAAAAAAGGATAATATCTACTTTCTTACAACCGTTGACGCTGAACTTAATATCAACGAGGATAAAGTCTGCAAAAAGTGCGGTAAAGCTCAAATTGCGAGAAAGTATGAATATAATCAAATGAAATTTGGCAATGCGCCCTCCCCCGTTGTTGTCGGAGCAGGTCCGGCAGGATTGTTTGCGGCACTTATTCTGGCAAGAAGCGGTGCAAATCCAATTCTTATTGAAAGAGGCCGTGATGTTGACAGGCGAACTGCCGATGTGAACAGGTTCTGGACAAGCGGTCAGCTTGACATAACTTCAAATGTTCAGTTTGGTGAAGGCGGTGCGGGAACATTTTCTGACGGCAAACTGAATTCAGGTACAAAAGATATAAGACAACGCAAGGTGCTTGAAGAATTTGTAAGCCACGGCGCACCTGATGAAATTCTCTATAACGCAAAGCCGCATATCGGAACGGATATGCTAAAAGGAACAATAAAAAATATCCGCAACGAGATTATTGAACTCGGCGGAAGGGTTATGTTTGAAACAAAGCTTGTTTCAATGGCTTTTAGTGATAACAAGCTGAAATCTATAACTGTTGAAACCAAAAATGGCGATGAAATTATAGAAACAGACAATGTTATTCTTGCAATCGGTCACAGTGCAAGAGATACTTTTGAAATGCTTTATGATTTAAAGTTGCCGATTGAAGCAAAGCCTTTTTCGGTAGGAGCAAGAATTGAACATCTTCGTCAAAAAGTTGATAAGGCACAATACGGCAGGTTTGCGGGCAATAAAAAACTCGGCTCGGCAAATTATAAGCTGAGTACACACCTTGATAACGGACGGGGTGTGTATACATTTTGTATGTGTCCGGGAGGCAAGGTTGTCAATGCGTCAAGCGAAGAAAACAGACTTTGCACCAATGGTATGAGTGAATTTGCACGAAATGCCGAAAATTCAAATTCAGCGTTGCTTGTAGGAATAAACCCGGATGATTATGAATCTGACCATCCGCTTGCCGGAATGTATTTGCAGAGAAAGCTTGAATCAAAAGCATTCGTTGCCGGCGGTGAAAATTATAATGCACCCATACAAAGAGTTGATGATTTTCTTAATAACAGAAAATCAACTCACCTTGGTGATGTAAAACCAAGTATCGGTCCGAATTATGAGTTTTCAAATCTGAACGAGATTTTACCTGAATATGTCAGCACTTCAATGGCTCAGGGCATTGTAAAAATGGGCAAAATGTTACACGGATTTGATGACGGTGACGCTGTTTTGACTGGCGTTGAGAGCAGAAGCTCTTCCCCCGTCAGAATAATGAGAAAGACAGATACGCTCGAAAGTGTACTTATTGAAGGACTGTATCCGTGCGGTGAAGGTGCAGGCTATGCAGCGGAATTATCTCCGCCGCAGTTGACGGCATTAAATGTGCCGAAAAAATTATAGAAAAATCGAATAAATAAACCTCCGAAATCAATCGGATTGTGAAACGCCCCCTAAAGATCAGAGCAAAAATCTGACTTTTAGGGGGCAATCATTTTTTACAGGCGGTTTATTTAGTATTGTGATTTAAACAAATAACAGTACCGCCCCGACAGTAAAAATCAAAACAGCAAAATGCGCTTGATTGTGCGGGGCGGCTCTTAGATAAACTTGTTAAATTTTACTTGGAGTATTTACTCCACTGTCCGTTTGAGTAAATCATATTTACATCGGGGATTTTTAAGTCACCTGTCTGTGCTGAACCGTTATTGAATATAGCATATTCTGCACCATTCGGAAGTTCAAATCTGTATGTGTTATTACCTATACTTTCCATAGCCTTGCCGGGCCAGCTCATATAAGTAGAATCTTTTGAACTCCATACATAGACATTTACTGTTGACCAGTTTTCCGTATTATTGAAATAAACATAATTCTTCGTCTGAATTGAAGTCGGTTCGGTTGTTGGCTCTGTGACATTTGTTGTAGGCTGGTGGTACAACATTTTCTGTGTAAGTACCGCAGTATGAGTCTTCAACAATAAGCTTAACGATATAAGCCTGAATCATAGTTGCGTCTTTTACAGAAATAACAGAATCCTTGTTTACATCTGCCGCAATGAGAGCCTCATCGCTTAAAGTCGATATGTTAGCAATGTATTTTTGAACCTCTGTTGAATCACAGACTGTAATTGTTCCGTTTAAATCAACATCACCGATAAGAATTCTGTTTGAAGGCTCTGTTACCGGCTGAGTTGTAGACGGCTGTGTTGTAGTAGGACGGACTGTCGTGGAAGGAGCTGTTGTCGGCTGAGTGGGTTTTACAGTCGAATAGTTCTGCCAAGAACCGTTGCTGTAAATTTTATTACCGTCTGCAATCCTGAGGTCATCTGTCTGACTGTCACCGTTGTTGAAGATTACATATTTTGCACCGTCAGGCACTTCAATATCAAAAATATTATTACCCTTGTCGGTCATTTTCTTGCCCGGCCACGATGTCATTTCTTTATTATCATCACTCCAGAAATATGCATTAACCTTAGACCACTTGGTTGATGAGTTATCATAAGCAACAACCTTTACGGCATTCGGGTCTACCTTTGTGTATGTATATGTTTCCGGATCGGATGTTGTCTTGCCGTCGCTTGCTTTTACTGTTACTGTGGTTACAGTATCGTAAGCAAGGTTTGTACCGATTGTAATTTGCTGACCGTTTGTGTAGTTTACAAATGCACCGTCATCAATTGAATACTGAGCATTTTTTGCATTCTTGCAATTGAGCGTAAGTGTGAGCTCATCTGTATTGTAGTTTGTTGAACCTGGTGTTACTGACGCTGAAGGTCCTTCGGGTTCGGCATCATAGACTACTGCAATACCTGATGAACCTATTGTACCTGAAATGGTGCTTGATGTAATTGTAAATGTATTGCCTGAAACAGCGTCTGTGTATGTACCCGGTTTTGCGTAACCGCCGCCGTTTTCTACCGATACCTCGCCGCTTCCGCTGCCTTTTACGATAACAGCACCGCCGTCTTTACGGGTAATTACAGAACAACCGTCTGACACTGTGTAGTAATCGGCTTTGCCGTCCATTGCATTATGGAACTTATTGATTTGGGCAACCTCACTGCTGGTGAAATGAGTTGAGCCTTTTTCTCCCATTTTGATACTTTCTTTGTTGGTTGAAGAAGGACGGGAAAAATAAAGAGCAGTAACTTTATTACGGCTTGCCGCAACCGCATAGGCACGGTCAATAACATTCTGACTCATTTCATTTGAAAAGCCCCAGTCTTTGTTGTTTGACCATGTATCATGGCTTTCACCCCAATAAAGAAGCTTATCGTTTGAAATGCCTTTTTCACTCCAGTTTCCGCTTGAAGTAGGAGCTTTGCCCGAATTAAACGAATCACGGAGTTCTTTACCGTAGTTACTGTCTGTGACAGAAATATAATCGGTATACTCTTTCATAATGTCTTCATTGCCTGTCGAACGGTCATCGGGACCACCGAGAATTTCGCCGTAGTTATAAAGGCCGTACTGTGTTACCGATTTCCAGAAATCGTCGCCCTCGCTCGGAACGCCAATGTGTTTTGCAGCGTCCCAACGAAGTCCGTCAACACCTACCGACTTGAGTTCCTGAACATAGTTGCAGACTTTTTGCTGAACATATGGATTTTCGGTTGCAATGTCCGGCATACCAATCGAGCCGTGTGTTACCTGCCAACGGTTTTTCCAGTCAATACCTCCGCCGAAGGTATGCCAATACTCGGATGGCTTTAAATCGTTGTCTATGTTGTTGTGATCGCCTCTCAAATGGTTAGCGACAACATCGACAATAATCTTAATTCCGTACTTTTCTGCCTCATCACAAAGCGACTGAAGTTCAGCCTTTGTGCCGACACCATTTGTTCCGATACTGAATGAAATTGGCTGATATAACCAATACCAAGTACCTGTTCCGTTTGGCTGTGCCGGAGAAGTCTGTATACTTGTAAATCCGGCTTTTGCAATTTTAGGCAATTCAGCCTTAATATCGTTATAAGTCCAGTCAAAACAATGTAAAATTACACCGTCCTGAATATTATCTTTGAGTTTGTACTTATTAGCCGATACGGTTGGCGAGCTTTCTGCCGCCTGAACACCGAGTGAACCGGATACAAAGGCAGATAGCTTGCCGACAGGATGCTCACGCTCAATATTGCGCTGAGTATTTTTGATTTTGTTTTCAAATTTTTACACACCTTTCAAATTAATTTCAAAACTCTACTATGTGTCGAATCAGTCGACTGAAACTAATCAAATTAAATCAATTTCAATAGATTTCAGCATAAAGCAAAGTACAATAAAGAGCAGCATAAATGCAATGCATTTTTAAATTAATTGCAAATGTGCATAATATTTGTACAAATTGCTAAAATTCGACAATAATATTAAAGCACCCATAAAAGGTGCCTTAATATGCGACTGTGTCTGTAAGCCGGGTTTTGTCGTGAACAGCCATCTATCTTGGCAGACCGTTACCGAATCTGCTCGATGCCACCTCCTAAGGACACGCCGAGCAAGCGTATAATGTCCTACCACGGTGTTGCTTCAAATAGGGTTTACACGGCAGAGCAGTCTCCTGCCCTCCGGTGAGCTCTTACCTCACCTTTCCATCCTTACCATATAATGGCGGTAATTTTCTGTTGCACTATCCCTGGAGTCGCCTCCGGCGGCCGTTAGCCGTTATTATTGCTCTGTGAAGCCCGGACTTTCCTCGCACAGTACCTTTCGGCAGCTGCTCGCAGCTGTTCAACACACTCGCACATTTATTTTATACCTTTTTTGTACAAAAGTCAAATGAATTTTGTGATTTTTACTTGATATAACGGCTTTTTAGGGGTATAATGAGAGGGAATTAATTATAAGGAGTTACCGATATGGATATCAGAAAAGAATCACTCAAAAAACACTATGAGTGGAACGGTAAGATTGAAGTTGTTTCAAGAGTTCCGATTAACTCGGCTGAAGACCTCTCTCTTGCCTATACTCCGGGTGTTGCAGAACCGTGTCTTGAAATTCAGAAGGACTATGACAAGTCTTTTGAACTCACAAGAAGAAACAACCTTGTTGCCGTTGTAACCGACGGTACAGCTGTTCTCGGTCTTGGTGACATAGGTCCTGAGGCAGGTATGCCTGTTATGGAGGGCAAATGTGCGCTTTTTAAGGAATTCGGCGATGTTGACGCATTTCCTATTTGCGTAAGAAGTAAGGATGTTGACGAAATTGTAAACGCAATTTACCTTATCAGCGGTTCATTCGGCGGAATCAATCTTGAGGATATTGCCGCTCCGAGATGCTTTGAAATTGAAAAGAAGCTCAAAGAGAAATGCGATATTCCGATTTTCCACGATGACCAGCACGGTACTGCCGTTATTGTTGCCGCAGGTCTTATCAACTCACTCAAGCTTGTTCACAAGAAGCTTGACGAAATCAAGGTTGTTATGAACGGTGCAGGTGCGGCAGGTATTGCAATTGCAAAGCACCTTCTTAATATGGGTGTAAAGGACATTACGCTTTGCGACAGTAAGGGTATTATCTGCAAGGGTGATCCGAGACTTAACGCTGTTAAACAGGAAATGGCTGAAATTACTAACCTTTCTCACCTTGAGGGTTCGCTTGCAGATGCAATGAAAGGTGCTGATGTATTTCTCGGAATTTCTGCCGCAGGTTGCGTAAGCGAAGAAATGGTTAAGTCAATGGCTAAAGATCCTATTCTTTTTGCTATGCTAATCCGACTCCCGAGATTATGCCTGACATTGCTAAAAAGGCAGGTGCGGCTGTTGTAGGTACAGGCAGAAGTGACTTTCCTAACCAGATTAATAATGTACTTGCTTTTCCGGGTATTTTCAGAGGTGCTCTCGACTGCCGTGCAAGCGATATTAACGAAGAAATGAAAGTTGCCGCATCTTTTGCAATTGCTTCACTCGTGAGCGATGAAGAACTTAATGCAGATTATATTCTTCCCGAGGCATTTGACAAGAGAATCGGCAAAACTGTTGCTGAGGCTGTTAAGAAGGCCGCTGTTGAGACAGGCGTTGCAAGAATCTGATAAAGATTTGCAAATAAATATTTTAAGAGAAAGAAAAAGAGGAAAACAATGAAAAAGACAGTTACTTTATTGGTACTGATTTCAATGCTGTTCTCCACTGTTTTTCTGTTCACCGGATGCGGTGATTCATCGGTTAAGGAAATTAAGACTGCCGATGATATCAAAGGAGCGTCCGTAGGTGTTCAGAATGGTACAACAGGCGATACTTTTGTATCTGACTATGAGCTGACGGCACCAAGGTTATGCGTTACAGCAAGGGTGCCGACGCTATCGTAGCTCTTACACAGAATAAAATCGACTGTGTTGTAATTGACAGTGAACCGGCAAAGGAATTTGTAAAAGCAAATGCAGGACTAAAAATTCTTGATGAACCTTTTGCGGAAGAGGAGTATGCAATCTGCATTTCAAAGGAAAATCATGAACTCACCGAAAAAATCGACAAAGCTCTTGCAGAGCTTAAAGACGAGGGTGTTCTGGACAAAATCAAAAGCTATTACATAGAGGGTAATACTGATACCGTACCCTATGAATCACCTAAGGATATCAAGTATGACGGTGAACTTCATATGGCTACGAACGCTGCTTTTCCACCGTATGAATATGTTGAAGGCGGTAAAATTGTCGGTCTTGATCCGATGATGGCTACAGCAATCTGTGACAAGCTCGGTAAAAAACTTGTTATTGATGATATGGAATTTGATTCTGTTATCACTGCTGTTCAGACCGGCAAAGACGATTTCGGTATGGCAGGTATGACCGACACACCGGAAAGAAGAAAAAATATCGACTTTTCAACTTCATATGCAAACACAACTCAGGTTATTATCGTAAACGACAGTGCGTCGGGCAGTTTGTTCGGCAATCTCGGCGAAAGCTTTAAAAACACATTCATCACAGATAACAGATGGCAGCAGCTTTTAAGCGGTTTGCTTGTAACCCTTGAAATCACATTGTTTGCAGGTATTATCGGTGTTATTATCGGTTTTGTCATTGCTCTTGTAAGAGCTACTCACGATATTCAGCTTGACAAGAGAAAATGCAGGAGCTTCGGTGATTGTGTTCTGAAATTCTTTAATGTGATTTGCAACATCTACATTACTGTTATCAGAGGCACACCTGTTGTAGTTCAGTTGATGATTATGTATTACATTATTCTTGCATCTGTAAGAAATGGTATCTTTGCCGCAATCATTGCATTTGGTATGAACTCTGCCGCTTATGTTGCAGAAATTGTTCGTTCGGGTATTATGGCTGTTGACATTGGTCAGACTGAGGCAAGCCGTTCACTCGGTTTTAACAACAGACAGACAATGACAATGGTCGTTCTTCCGCAGGCAATTAAAAATGTTCTTCCTGCACTCGGCAATGAAATTATTACACTTCTCAAAGAAACTTCGGTTGCAGGTTATGTTGCACTTGCAGATATCACATATATTGGTAATATGATTCGTTCAAGAACTTACGAGGCATTCTTCCCGCTTATTACGGTTGCATTGATTTACCTTGTAATTGTACTTGTGCTTTCGTACATCCTCAGAAGATTTGAAAGGAGATTGAAAAAGAGTGAAAGATAACGCATTAATCTCCGTAAGAGGACTTGAAAAATCATTCGGTAAGGATATTCAGGTTCTTAAAGGTATTGATATTGACATTTTTAAAGGTGATGTAGTTGTTGTTCTCGGTCCTTCAGGCTCGGGTAAATCAACCTTTCTCCGTTGCCTTAACAGACTTGAGGAACCGACAGGCGGTCACATTTTCTTTGAGGGTACCGATATTACGGATCCAAAGGTTAATATAAATGTTCACCGTCAAAAAATGGGAATGGTGTTCCAGCAGTTTAACCTTTTCCCCCACAAGACTGTTATTGACAACCTTACAATGGCTCCTGTCAAGCTTCTTGGCAAGAGCAAAGATGAGCTAAAAAAGACGCTATGGATCTTTTGGAGCGTGTAGGACTTGCCGAAAAGGCAAACGCATATCCGAACCAGCTTTCAGGCGGTCAGAAACAGCGTATTGCAATTGTAAGAGCGCTTGCGATGAATCCCGATGTTCTCCTTTTTGACGAGCCGACATCTGCACTCGACCCCGAAATGGTCGGCGAAGTTCTTGATGTTATGAAAGAGCTTGCCAAGCAGGTATGACAATGGTTGTTGTTACTCACGAAATCGGCTTTGCAAAGGAAGTTGCAACCGATGTTGTATTTATTGACGACGGTGTTATCAAAGAAAAGAACAATCCGCAGGAGTTCTTCAATAATCCGCAGGACGACCGTTTAAAGGAATTTTTATCAAAGGTTCTTTAATTTTAAACAAAAATCAGAGGATTTCAGTTTTCGCTGAAATCCTCTTTTTTTAATTACTTATTCATTTGATTACCGTAAATATATTCTTTGGCTTTTGATATGAGTATTGATTTTTTGTTTGGGACATTTGCATCTACTACAAGCATTAGCAGATAATCGAGAATATTTCCGACATCTCTTCCCTCTTTTACGCCAAGATTTAAAACATCTTTACCGTTGATATCAAGCTGACTCAGCTTAAAACATTCGTTATCTTTGATTATTTCATTAAGATGTGTTTTAGCCGTTTCAAGATATCCGAGCTTTTCTTCTCGCTGATATTCAGACTGTGCAGATATATCGGCATATTCAACCTCTAACAACTGCTTTGTAAGGTCTGTACCGAGTACATTCATAACCTTTTTCATAAGCTTTTTACTGCCGTTAAAACGGACATCATGATATTCAATAAGCAGAAGAGTTTTGTTGATAAAATCAGACGGTAATCTTAGTCTGTGCAGAATTCTGTCTGCAATTTTTTTACTTTCAAGCTGATGTCCCTGAAAATGCGATTGACCGCTGTTGTCAGTGGTTTTAACAAAAGGCTTGCCGATGTCATGCAGAAGCATTGTCATACGAAGTATGGGATTCGGTTCAATTGTGCCGAGTGCAGTCAGGGTATGTTGCCACAAATCATACGAATGATGAATGTTGTTCTGATTGAAATTGAACATAACGGTAATTTCAGGGATAATAACAGCAATTGTTTCTCGGTAAGCATCAAGAATTTTTACGGCATCCTTACCGCAGATGAGCTTTAGAAATTCCGAAATCACACGCTCTGTTGCAATGTTTTTTAGCAAGTCTGCATTTTTAAATATAGACTTTGATGTGTTCTCTTCAATTGAAAATCCGTAAACAGAGGCAAAGCGTAATGCCCGCAAGATTCGCAGAGCATCCTCGTTAAAGCGTGTATCGGGATTTCCGACACAACGGATAATTTTATCTTTAAGGTCATTTTTACCGCCGTATGGATCGACAAGACCGTATTCAGCGTTATATGCCATTGCATTTACCGTAAAGTCACGGCGTTGCAAATCTTCGTTTATGTTTCGTGTAAAGCTTACACTGTCCGGATGACGGTTATCGGAATAATCACCGTCAATACGGTAGGTTGTGATTTCATAGACTTCACCGCCGCATACAACGGAAATTGTGCCGTGTTTGATACCTGTATCAAAAGTATGATAAGCCTCAAAGCATTTTTTTGTCTGCTCGGGCAAAGCGTTTGTGCAAATATCTGTATCATGCGGAGTCAATCCGAGAAGATAATCACGAACACAACCGCCCACTATAAAAGCCTCATAGCCTTGATTATTCAGTTGTCTGATTAATTTTTCAGCGTTTTTGTTTATTTGCATTTCTTTTTGCAGTCAGTTTAAGATGACTTTCCTTTTTGAATTTTTCTATATAGTGCTGTGCTATATTGTAGAATATATTAAATACAACAAATGTGCCTACAGCAAGATTACAAGCAATATGATGTTTTCAAATGTAAGCGGTGCAAGTGAGAACAATCCGCCGAAGAAAATTGAACCGATTATTATTCCTGCGGAACATCCGATGACCATAACGGCTCTGAGCGGATTGAACGGGATTGATAATCTGATTACAAGCAGCATACATGAAAATGCAGTAAGATATACGCAGAGAGTTGAAAACTGTGCCTGTGGCATATCTGTCATATACTTTAAAATTGCGAGTAATATTGTATCTGCCGAAATACAAAAAGCTGTGGGGAGTGATCTTGCTATTATATTTACGGTGAAATTACCTTTTACTATATCTTTATTCGGTTGAAGTGCAAGAACAAATGATGGCAATCCAACCGTTAATGCACCGACAAGCGTAAGCTGTATCGGTTCAAAGGGATATCCTGTGCGGAAGAATATGAAGAAAATTGAAAGTATAACCGAATAAATCGTCTTAACAAGATAGAGTGCAGAGCTTCGTTCAAGGTTATTGATTGTTCGTCTGCCCTCTGCCACAACGCTCGGCATTGCGCCAAAGTCATTATTGACAAGTACAAGCTGTGACACATTTCGTGCGGCATCGCTGCCCGACGCCATAGCTACGGAGCAATCCGCCTCTTTGAGTGCGAGAACATCATTTACTCCGTCACCTGTCATAGCAACCGAATGTCCGTGCTTTTTAAGGGCAACCACAAGCTTTTTCTTTTGAGCCGGAGTTACTCTGCCAAACACATTACAACGCTCTGCCGCATCTTCAAGCTCTTTATCTGTTGTTACGGTTGACATATCGATTGCATTTTCTGCACCCTCGATCCCTGTGTCAAGCGCAATATTTTTAACAGTTTTAACGCTGTCGCCTGAAATTACCTTTAAGGTGACACCCTGTTCCTTAAAATATTTTACCGTTTCATTTACATTATCACGAAGTTTATCCTTGATAAGAATGAGTGCAAGCGGTTTTAAATCATCAGGCAATGAGTCTTTGTCCGGTTCACTATCGCTTTCGGCAAGAACAAGGATTCTGACGGTTTGATTTATCTTTTCAATCTCAGAATACACCTCGGAATACTTTTCTCTGCTTTTTAAAATACATTCAGTCGCACCGACTATGTAGTCTTGCCGTTTTCAAATGTACCGCCCGACCATTTTGTTTCGGACGAAAAATCGCAGAATTTACTGCACTCATACGGTGAAACGGAATCCGAATAGTCACGCAGTGCATACAAAGTTGCATTCAGTTCATCGGACGCTTTTACAATTGAAGAAAGTGCTTTCTTGATTTTATTTTCATCAGCCCCAAACGGAATGACACCTGTTACCGTCATTTCGTCTGTTGTAAGCGTTCCAGTTTTATCAAGACAAAGCACATCAACTCTTGCAAGTGTTTCAATGCAATACATTTCTTGTACAAGCACCTTTTTAGATGAAAGCCTGATAATTGATACTGCAAGAACAGAACTTGTAAGAAGAATCATTCCCTTTGGAATCATACCGACAAGCGACGCAACAGTGCTGATTACAGCAGACTGCAATGTTGCATCGGGCAAGGTAAATTGTCGAATAAAAAATGCAATGCCGATTGGAAAAAGTACAAATGTACAGATTTTGATAATGAAATTGAATGACTCCATAATCTGAGAATTTACTTTTTTAATATATTTGGCTTCGTTATTTATCTTAGCGGCATAGCAATCGGCTCCGACCTTTACAGCCTGAGCATAGCATTTTCCTGCCGCAATAAAACTGCCAGAGAGCAGTTCATCTCCGACATTTTTTTCAATGAGATTTGACTCGCCTGTAAGCAAACTTTCGTTGACTCTGCAGTTGCCGTCGCATACAATGCAGTCGGCAGGAATCTGGCTTCCTCTTGAAAGCACAAGAATATCGTCAAGGACAATCTCATCTTTACTTATTTCTGCAATTTTACCGTTTCTGAGAACATTGATTTTTTTCTCAGACAAAATAGTCAGCTTGTCAACGCTTATTTTGGAACGAATTTCCTGAACTATACCTATAATTATATTTGCGATAACAACACCGATAAAAAGCATATTCTTGTGTGAACCCACAAAAATCAATGCCGCAAGCAAAATTACATTTATAAGATTGAAAAGCGTAAAAATGTTATCACAAAATATTCTTTTGATTGATTTGGTTTTAATATTAGTTGAAATATTTACCTTTCCTTCATCTATACGCTTTTGAACTTCGGAATCGGTAAGACCGACAAGGTTAGAATTTATGTTTTCCATATATACCTCATAATAAGAAAATGATATAATTTCAGAAAATAATTTACAATGCACGGCTGTTTATCGCCTTTTCAGAAAATCCTCTGCCAGTAACATTTTTAATATTTTCATCAACGCACTAATCTATATTATAAATGCAAATCATAATAAAGGCAACGGAAAGAAGGTGAATTTTTTGCGAAAATTTAAAGAAATTATATCAGTTGCCCTGATTTTCACATTATTATTTACTGTTTCGACTTTTTCGCCTTATGCCGCTGATGATAAAAATGAGGTTTACATTGGCGGTGAGGCTTTCGGAGTTAAATTTTATGCTAACGGAGCAATGATAATCAAGCTTGAAAGCTACTACGACGGTGAAAAATATGTTTGCCCCGCAAAAGACGGCGGACTTAAAGTAAACGATATTATAAAGAAAGTAAATAATACAAAAATCAGCACAAATGAAGAATTAAAGTCTGAAATTGAAAAATCAAACGGCAATGAAATTACTGTTGAAATTGATAGAAACGGCAAAACCGAAAACAAAACCGTTTTGCCGATTAAAAATACCGTGGGAGTATATCTCCTCGGTGCGTGGGTTCGTGACAGCTGTGCAGGCATTGGAACTATAACCTATTATAATGACAGCAATAATTATTTTGCCGCACTCGGTCATGGAATATGCGACTGTGACACGGCTGCTTTGTTACCGTTAAAATCGGGAGAAGCGGTTCGGGCTGAAATCAGCGGCATTGAAAAAAGCGTCTGCGGTAAAGCCGGCAGTTTCTGCGGATATTTTACCGATGATAAGTTTGGTAATTTGAGCGTAAACTCCCCTTTAGGAATTTTCGGAGATTTAACGAGTGAAAATTATAAAAGAAACAAGAAATATCTGATTGCAAATGACGATGAGGTAAAAACAGGAAAGGCTGTTATGGTAACAACGCCTGTCGGAGATATGCCGCAGGAATATGATATTGAAATCAAAAGAATATGCAACCGTGATATGACATCAAATGAAAATTTTGTCATAAAAATAACCGACAGCAGATTGCTCAAAAATTGCGGCGGTATTGTACAGGGTATGAGCGGTAGTCCGATAGTTCAAAACGGTAAAATTATTGGTGCTGTTACCCATGTTTTTCTGAATAATCCAAAAGAGGGTTACGGTGTATTTGCACAATATATGGCAAATCGCTACAATAATCAACACTAAATATATGATCGTTTGTTCATTTTTGATTTACTAACGCAAAATATAAAACTTTTTTCTCAATTTTTCAAAAAAGTTTTATGGAAGGTATTGCCAACTTTACCATTTTGTGGTAATATTAGTACAACAAAAATTACTGGGGGAAATCACAATGAACAACAAAATAAAACTAATCGTAACCGATGACGCTTCTGAATTTACGCAGGAAAATCTTAATATCTTACAAAGTAAGAATATTTCCGTTATTTTCTGTGCAAAAGACGGAGAAGAATTGTGCGATAAAATTAAAAGAGAAAGCCTGATGTTGTACTGATGGATTCATTTATGACAAGGCTTGACGCAATCGGTGTTATGAGAAGCATTACACGAGAAAGCACGAAAGTGCCTGTATTTATGGTGTATTCGTCATTTCACAGCACTGTTCTTGAGCGTGAAATTATGAATTCGGGCGCATCATATTTTGTGTTGAAGCCGTATAACATTTCCGAATTAAGCACCATTATCAGCGATTTATCAGATTTGAGCAAGAAAAACAATTTTGGCAAAGGCAGAGTTATCGACGCTTTCGGAATTGAAATGAAAGTGACCGATATTCTCCATGAAATAGGAGTTCCGGCTCACATCAAAGGCTATCACTATCTGCGTGATTCAATCATTATGTCTGTTGAGCATCCCGAAATTATCAATGCCGTGACAAAACAGCTCTATCCGTCGGTTGCCAAAAAGTACGAAACAACTTCTTCACGGGTTGAAAGAGCTATAAGACACGCAATTGAGGTTGCATGGGATCGAGGTGACATTGATGTTCTGAACTCATATTTCGGATATACAATTCACAACGACAGAGGTAAGCCCACAAACAGCGAATTCATTGCCATGATTTCTGACAAATTAAGACTGCAGATTAAAAATGCAGGCTGAAAAAAGAGCCGCTCGTTAAGAGTGGCTCTTAATATATTATTTAGTTTTGCCGATATCGTGTCTGTAATGAGCGCCTTCAAAGGAAATTTTTTCTACTGCTGCATATGCCTTTTCAAGTGCCTCATCAAGTGTATCCGCTGTTGCAGTAACACCGAGAACTCGACCGCCGTTTGTATAGAACTTTCCGTTTTCGTACTTAGTGCCGGCATGATAAACGATTGCACCATCGACACCGCCGTTATCATTAAGACCGAACATCTCTATACCCTTTTTGTATGAAACAGGATATCCGCCGCTTGCCATAACAACACAAGCCGCAGCACCGTTGTCCCATTCAATGTCAAGATCGGAAAGCTTTTCGTCAATAACAGCCTCGCAGATATCTACAAGGTCAGTTTTAAGTCTTGGAAGAACAACCTGAGCCTCAGGATCGCCGAAACGGGCATTGTATTCAATAACCTTTGGACCGTTCGGTGTAATCATAAGTCCAAAGTACAGACAACCCTTAAAAGGTCTGCCCTCTTTATTCATCGCCTCAATTGTAGGGATAAAGATTGTATCCATACATTCCTTGGCAATCTCGTCTGTATAATACGGGTTCGGGCTGATTGTGCCCATACCGCCTGTGTTAAGACCTTCGTCATTATCAAAAGCACGCTTGTGGTCTTTTGAGCTGACCATAGGTTTTACGCACTTGCCGTCTGTAAATGCAAGAACAGAAACCTCGGGACCTGTAAGAAACTCTTCTATAACAATATTGTTACCTGAGTCACCAAACTTCTTGTCCTCCATAATTTCTTTGACTGCTTCAATTGCCTCATCAACAGATTGAGCAATAATTACACCCTTGCCGAGTGCAAGACCGTCAGCCTTTACAACAACGGGAGCGGTATTTTCGTTCTTTATATAGTCAATTGCTTTCTGAGCGTCATTGAATACTTCATACTTTGCAGTAGGTATGCCGTATTTCTTCATAAGATTTTTTGAGAAAACCTTTGACGCTTCAATAATAGCGGCATTTGCATTAGGACCGAATGCTCTGATTCCAGCCTCCTGCATAGCGTCAACCATACCGTCAGCAAGCGGATCATCAGGAGCTACAAAAACGAGGTCAATTGCATTGTCCTTTGCAAACTTAACCATATTTCTTTATCCATAACTCCGATATTAACCAAGCTCGGCATCTCTTGAAATACCGCCGTTGCCGGGAGCGCAATAAAGCTTTGTGCATTTAGGACTTTCAAGAAGCTTTTTAATTAAAGCGTGCTCTCTGCCGCCCGAACCAATCATTAAAATTTTCATAACTGCACCTCTATCAGTGATGGAAAAGACGAATACCCGTAAATGACATTGTCATATTGTACTTATTGCAGGTTTCAATAACATTATCATCACGAATTGAACCGCCAGGCTGTGCAACAAACTTAACGCCTGAACGCTTTGCTCTTTCAATGTTGTCACCGAATGGGAAGAATGCGTCAGAACCGAGTGAAACACCGTCAAATGTTGCAAGCCAAGCCTTTTTCTCTTCCTTTGTAAGAGGTTCGGGCTTAGTTTTGAAGAACTGCTGCCATATACCGTCAGCAAGCACATCCTCATAATCATCAGAGATGTAAACATCAATAGTGTTATCTCTGTCAGGACGGCGGATGTTGTCAACAAACGGAAGGTTCATAACCTTCGGATGCTGTCTGAGATACCAGATATCAGCCTTATTGCCTGCAAGTCTTGTGCAGTGAATTCTTGACTGCTGACCTGCGCCTACACCGATTGCCTGACCGCCCTTTGCGTAGCAAACAGAATTAGACTGAGTATATTTAAGAGTAATAAGAGCAACAAGAAGGTCACGCTTAGCTTCCTCTGTAAAATTCTTATTATCTGTTACAATGTTCTGAAGGAGCATTTCTTCGTCAATTTTGAGTTCATTTCTGCCCTGTTCAAATGTAATGCCGAAACATCCTTATGCTCAATAGGAGCAGGAACATAGTTCGGGTCGATTTTTACGACATTATAGTTGCCTTTCTTTTTTGACTTGAGGACTTCAAGAGCCTCGGGAGTATAGTCAGGAGCAATAATACCGTCAGAAACCTCTCTCTTGAGGAGGATTGCAGTCTGAACATCGCAAGTATCGGAAAGAGCCACCCAGTCACCGTATGAGACATTCTGTCTGCACCTCTTGCCATTGCATATGCGCTTGCAATCGGAGAAAGCTCAAGGTCATCTACAAAGTAGATTTTCTTGAGTGTGTCAGAAAGCTCAGTTGCAACTGCCGCACCGGCAGGACTTACATGCTTGAATGATGCAGCTGCAGGAAGACCTGTTGCCGCTTTGAGTTCCTTTACGAGCTGCCATGAGTTAAATGCATCAAGAAAGTTGATGTAACCGGGTTTGCCGTTGAGAACCTCAACAGGAAGATCTTTGCCGTCCTGCATGAAAATTCTCGAAGGCTTCTGATTCGGGTTACAGCCATATTTTAAAGCAAGTTCGTTCATTGGATTCATCCTTTCCGAAAAATAAATTAGTTGTTTTTATTGATAATTCTTGACTCTGCCTTATTTGAAGCAATGTCAATATAGCGTACAAAAAGTGAAACCTTGTTATCCTCATTGAGAGAATTCCAGATTTTATCGGCAAATGTGTCAATATCATCGTTACCGATTTCTACGAGTGTAGGTTCACCCTCAAAGCTCGGAAGCGGATTGCCGTCACTCATATATGTGTGAATGAATCTGCCAAGACCGTTTATCGGCTTGTCATATGTAAATGTGTATCTTTCGCAACAATCGGGATTGCCGTCTGCACTTTTGAGAATTGACATTGCATAGTTCATCTTGCCGTTTTCACACTCAACGATACCTGAAATTCGTGGAGTGTAGTTAGGACCGTCAGGCTCAAATTCCCTTGTTGTGAGTGACTGTTCAAATGTCTGACCTTCATTCATAAGGTCATAAACAGTATCTGTCTGGTCACCGTTAGTAACGATAGTTTTGTTGCCGAGAACTCTTACGGGAGAATAGATGATAAGTGACGGATCAACAAGCTTTGACGGATCAAAAGCCTGAGTTTTGATGCCGTCCTCGGTTTCTGCAAACACTCTGTTTCTGCTGTTTTCGCTTCTGCCCATAATGAAGTATGCAATAACAGCCTTTGAGCCGTCTGCACTTTTGCCGATTACAATGCCTCTGCCCGGATATGAAGTTGAAGCAATGTCATTGTAAAGTGATACAGGTTTCATATTTTTCCTCCGTTAGTCAAGAATTTCGGTTTTATTGTCTTTTACTATAATTTTATCTTCGCAGAAAAGCGAAACCGCCCTTGGAAGAATCTTCCATTCAGCCTGTTCCATAACTCTTTTCTGAAGAATTTCGGGTGTGTCACCGTTCTGAATTTCAACGGCTTTCTGAATGATAATGGGACCGCCGTCGCACACTTCGTTTACAAAATGTGCGGTAGCACCGTTACCTTGACGCCTCTGTTAAGAGCCTCCTCATGAACTCTGAGTCCGTAATAGCCCTCGCCGCAGAATGACGGAATAAGCGACGGATGGATATTGATTATTCTGTTTTCAAAAGCAGAAATAAACTGCTTTCCGAGAATAGTCATAAATCCCGCAAGAACAACAAGGTCAACATCCTTGGATTTCAAAAGCTCGGTTACAGCAGAATCATACTCATCAAATTCGTCATAGTCTTTTCTTCTAATAACCTCAGTTGCAATCGAATTGTTTTTGCTCTTTCAAGTGCATAAGCGTTTGGATTTGAGGACACAACAAGAGAGATTTTTCCGTTTTTAATCTCTCCCCTGTTCTGAGCGTCAATAAGCGCCTGAAGATTTGTGCCGCCGCCCGACACAAGAACTGCAATATTTTTCATTATTCAAACACTACTCCGTCATTACCGCTGATTACTTCACCGAGTACAACAGCGTCTTCACCGTTAGCCGCAAGAACCTCAAGAGCCTTGTCTGCATCTTCCTTGGCAACGGCGATTATCATACCTACACCCATATTGAATGTGTTGAACATATCGTGCTCGGGGATATTACCTACTCTCTGCATAAGCTTGAAAATAGGAAGAACAGGAATATTGTCCTTTTTGATTTTGGCTGAAAGACCGTCTGTAAGCATACGGGGAATGTTTTCATAGAAACCGCCGCCCGTGATGTGTGAAACAGCCTTTACATCAACCTTATCCATAAGAGCGAGAAGAGGTTTTACATAAATTTTTGTTGGAGTGAGCAATGTTTCACCGAGAGTTTTGTCAAGCTCAGGATACTCGGCATTGATTGTTTCCTCGTTGATATCAAAGATTTTTCTGACAAGTGAAAAACCGTTTGAGTGAACACCCGAAGAACGGAGTCCTAAAAGTACATCACCCTCACAAAGCTTTGAACCGTCAATCATCTTCGGCTTGTCTGCAATACCAACGCTGAAACCTGCAACATCATATTCATCAACAGGCATAAGACCCGGATGCTCTGCAGTTTCACCGCCGATAAGAGCACAACCGGACTGAACACAGCCTTCTGCAATGCCTGATACAATTTCAGCTACCTTTTCGGGATAGTTCTTGCCGATTGCGATATAATCGAGGAAGAAAAGAGGTTTTGCTCCACAGCAAATTACATCGTTTACGCACATTGCAACTGCGTCAATACCGATTGTGTCATGCTTGTCAAGAAGAAAAGCAAGCTTGATTTTTGTACCTACACCGTCAGTACCGCTGACAAGTACAGGCTCTTCCATATCTTTGAAATCAGGGCAAAAAGTCCGCCGAAACCGCCGATGCCTGAAATAACACCGTCAATTTTTGTGCGTGCCACATGCTTTTTCATAAGCTCTACAGACTTATAGCCTGCTGTTACATCAACACCTGCCGCTTTGTAGCTTTCGGAAAAGCTGTTGTTCATTGTAATCACTCCGTCACTTTCTGTTAATTTTTTTAGCGTATTTATCTACAAAGATTGTTCTCGGAATTTCAGCGTCGTAGCTGCCCGTGAAACAACCGTCACAGAATTCTATATTTGCACCCTCAGCAATTTTTCTGAGACTGTTTATACTGAGATAACCAAGTGAATCTGCACCGATATATTCACAGATTTCACTTGTTGTCAACTTGTTTGCAATAAGACTTTCTTTATCGTGAATGTCCACACCAAAGTAGCACGGACATACAAACGGAGGTGAGCTGATGAGCATATGCACCTCGGCAGCTCCTGCCTCACGCATAAGACGAACAATATGCTTTGATGTTTCACCTCTGACGATTGAGTCGTCAATAATAACAACTCTCTTGCCTTTAACATTAGCCTTCAAAGCAGTAAGTCTTGTTCTGAGAAGTCTTTTCTTTTTATCTTTACCCGAGCCTACTGTTCTGCCGATATATTTATTTTTGACAAAACCTGTGCTAAACGGGATACCCGAAGCCTTTGCATAACCCTGTGCGGCAATAAGTCCCGAATCGGGAACACCGCACACCATATCTGCCTCAATCGGGAACTCGTCATAAAGAAGTTCACCGGCTTTGAATCTTGCATTATGTACGCAGACACCGTTGATTACGCTGTCCGGTCTTGCGATATAGACATATTCAAAAAGGCAGAAAGATGTTTTATCGGGCAAAAGCTTTAATTTGTAGCTGTGAAAGCCTTCTTCGTCAACTACTACCATTTCACCCGGCTCAACATCACGGACAAATTCACCGCCGAGACTGTCGATAACACAGCTTTCGGAAGTGAAAATCCAGCTGTTTTTGAGTTTGCCGATACAGAGCGGACGAAATCCGTGCATATCACGAAAGCCGATAAGACGGCTCGGTGCGCAAATTACAGTTGAGTAAGCGCCCTTGAGCTTTCTCATTGAAGAAAGAACAGCATCTTCAAGCGTGTCTGTTACACATCTTTCGGTTGCGATAACATAAGCCATAATTTCAGCATTGGAATTGGACTGAAAAACAGCGCCGCCTGTTTCAAGCTCCTGCCTTATTTCATTGAAGTTTGTAATTGAGCCGTTGTTTGCAATACCGATTGAACCCTGAATATATCGCATAACAAGCGGCTGGTTAGATGCACGGTCGAGTGATTCCGATGAAGTATAACGGACATGACCGACTGCAATCTTACCGTTTGGAAGTTTTTCAAGTGCTTTGGGCGTAAAAATCTCGGACACCATACCGAGTTCCTTGACAGTTGTAAATTCACCGTCTTTATTCACGGTGATACCTGCACTCTGTTGTCCCCTGTGCTGAAGGCTGTAAAGTGCGTCATTTGCGGCGGCAACAACATCGATATCGTCATCATTACGGTAAATACCAAACACACCGCACTCGTCATTTACTTTGTCAAGTTTTGTGTCAATATCTACATAGTTCTTAATCAAAGCTCTGCCACCTTAGCCTGCATTGCCTTGTCTTTTTCGGCAACGCCTTTTTCCATATCAGCTTTCATATTTTCAAGCTTCTCTGCAAGAGAATCGTCGGAAAGTGCGAGCATTTCAACGGCAAGAATTGCAGCGTTAGCCGCACCGTCAACTGCTACTGTTGCAACCGGAATTCCTGTAGGCATCATAACTGTTGCGAGAAGAGCATCCATACCGTCAAGCTGAGCCGACTTGCATGGGATTCCTATCACAGGGAGGGTTGTTTTTGCTGCAAGAACACCTGCGAGATGTGCCGCCATACCTGCTGCGGCAATGATTACGCCAAAACCGTTCTTTTTAGCCTCTGCCGAAAACTTAATTGCCGCATCGGGAGTACGGTGTGCGCTCATTACATGAACCTCATACTCTACGCCAAATTCTTTGAGTTTACTGACAGCCTTTGATACTACGGGAAAATCACTGTCGGAGCCCATAATAATTGCAACCTTTTTCATAATTACTCATAGCCTTTCCGCCCACTTGATAAATTGCCGCAAAAACCGTGCCGTGGGCAGACAAAGTCAGGACAAATATGCCAATTTATGCTTTGAATCGACATAAATAAAGCATTACTAATTAATTATATAAAAAAATCGGTTAAAATTCAATAGTCAGGCGAAATTATTTTTAAAATACCGCCAAAAAGCAAAAAGTGACTGTGCAAAGCATAGCCACTTCATGATATTAATTAATCTCGGAAACATCTTTTCCTTGTTCGATTTTTGTGCCTTTATCGGGATCTGTAGCATTAAGATACGGTCTTTCATTGGAAATTACGCCCTCGGTTGTAACTCCCGCCTCTGCAGCCTTTTTCATACCCGGAAAAAGAAATTCCATCTTTTCATTATCGAATTTTTCATCGAGATATTCTTCAAAGCTGTTTGACGCAGGTACTCCCTCTGTTCTCTGAGTCCATCTTGCCGTAGCTGTTACGGACATAAAGCCGTTGAATGCCATGAATACAATCAGAAATGTTGTAATAATTGCACCTGCTCTTTTAGGGATTTTTTCAATAAGCTTTGCTGTCCACGGATACAGATAACGCACCCAGACAAGACCAAGGAATCCCCAGATAAGGGCATACATAAGATTAGTTCTGCCGTCAAGGTTAAACGGAGTGTCACTGTAGTCCCATGAAACCGTGCCGAACATCTGCTCCTGCAACCACGAACAGAAATACTCAAAACCTGCTCCGACAAAAGCACTTATCACAAAAACAAGCGTATCATTAAGCTTGTAAAGCTTATACAAAGCGGCTGTCAGAAAACACGCACCGCCGCCGTAAACAGGAATAAACGGACCGTAAACCATGCCGACACGCATTTCAAAATGTCCGTCAACGCAGAACGCCCATATTGTTTCGAGAATCGTGCCGATGAAAGAACCGATCACAAACAGATAAAAAAGCTTCGTAAAACAGAATCCGTAAGCAAACGGCTTGTCCTCTTTGCTTTCAAAGGTTTGTGTATATTCTTTCATATTATCCTGCTTAATCTCCTCAATTTTAGCATTAATTTGCTTTACATAAGCCATATGAGTGAGATCGGGATAAGCGTGTGCAAGTCTTTTTCTTAAAATATTCTCTGTAAAAAGTCGGTTATAGTTTTCTTCAAGTTCCTGAATTTCAACCTCTGTTGCACCTTTATCCATAAGCTCGGAAGAATTTTTAAGCTTTGCAATTCTTCTGAGCAAACGGATTGTTGTTATCATTGAAAAAACATAATCAATTACAATAATCCCGCAGAAGCAAAGAACAAGAATAAGACTTACCCAGAAAGGAATTGCTTCAACGGCTGTGCGAAGCACCGGAATTATCAATCCGACAAGCAGCATACCGAGCAATCCGAGAAAAAGTGCATAAGGAAAAGTTATATAATTGCCTATGCTGAATTTCGACGAAGAAAAATCCCATGGCTTGAATTTGAGAGTTTTTTCTACAAGCACACCGACCACAACCATAAGTGCAGATAATATCAGAGTTGAACCGATGAATAAAATCAGCTTGCTGTTTTCAAACGGTTTTAGTGCCGTATAACAAATAACCGCCGAAAATCCATACATAGGGCAAAACGGTGATGTCAGAAAACCGTTGTTACTGAATTTTTTCTCAAGAAGAAGCGAACGAAAACTGCTCGCCACCCAGCCAAAAAACGAGAAAATTACGAAGTACCACAACAGGTCGAGTAAAAATTGCATTTCCTATCCCCCACAATTTTATGCAACAAATCGGACACAGAATTCTGTGCCCGAAAAATTGCCGTAAATTTCACATTCTTTATGCCTTTGTCACATCATCTTTCCAGAGTTCTTTAATTGCGGTAACACTACCCGCAAGTCCCTGAATATCTGAAGGAATGATAATCTTTGTAGCCTTGCCGTCAGCGGCTTTACCGAATGCCTCAAGCGATTTAAGCTGAATAATTCTATCGGTAGGAGAAGCCTCATTGAGCATTTTAAGTGCGTCGGCATTAGCTTTCTGAACTGTGAGAATAGCCTCAGCTTCACCCTGTGCCTCACGGATTTTCTGCTCCTTAACAGCGTCGGCTTTAAGAATTGCAGATTCCTTCATACCCTCTGCAACAAGAATCTGACTGCGTTTTTCACCCTCTGCATCAAGAATTCTTGCACGGCGCTCACGCTCTGCCTTCATCTGCTTTTCCATCGCATCCTGAATTTCACGGGGCGGAAGAATATTTTTAAGCTCGACACGGATTACCTTAATGCCCCATGCGTCGGTTGCCTCGTCAAGAATCACTCTGATTTTACCGTTGATTGTATCACGGGATGTGAGTGTGTTATCAAGCTCAAGATCACCGATGATATTACGCAATGTTGTTGCAGTAAGATTTTCAATAGCGCTGAGCGGTCTTTCTACACCGTAAGTATAAAGCTTTGGATCGGTAATTTCAAAATACACAACCGTGTCAATCTGCATGGTGACATTATCTCTTGTGATCACGGGTTGTGGAGGAAGTCGATACTTGCTCTTTTAGTGAAACTTTCTTTGAGATTTTGTCGATGAACGGAATTTTTACATGCAAGCCTGTTGACCAAGTTACATGATATGTTCCAAGTCTTTCAATTACATATGCGTGTGCCTGCGGTACTACCTTGACATTGCTTACGATTACTATAAGCAGGATTAAAAGGATAATTCCTAAAATAATAAGTCCTAACATTATTTACCTCTCATTCTGATATTGGCTCTACAATGAGCTTTACGCCCTCTATTGCAAGAACCTTAACTTTTGTTCCTTTTGAAAGCGGTGCTTTGTCAGACTTTACAGTCCAAGTTTCCGCACCAATCTTTGCCTGTGCTGTTTCGTCAATATCGGTTAAATCAGTCAGCATAAACCCGACTTGACCGATGTGGCGGTCTGCGTTTGTTCCCGTTGTTTTGTTACGCTTTTTAAAGCGTTTTACAAGCGGTCGTGTCACAATCAGCGATACAAGTGACACAACAAGGAACACCGCCGACTGGATTGTGATATTACTTGTGAATATATTTGTTATTGCGGCACAAACCGAGCCGAAAACGAACCATATTGATACAAGCTGTGTTGTAAAGCCTTCGCAAAGCAACATAAATATTGCAAAGCCTATCCACACTATCGGCATATATTGCTCCATAGGCTGTCACCCTCCTTTTCGCATAATTTTAACACAATATTATATATTAGTCAAACTATTTTATGCATTTTCTGTTAGATAAATTCGTTGGACTAATCTCCTAAAAAGTACAATAAAAATATCCTCCTATGATAATAAAGAAATTACCATGGGAGGTATTTGTTAATAATCTTACATTCCGCATACTCATAGTCTATATTAAATACGAGCTTGCCATCAGCCTGACGATATTCACCTGTGAGATTGCCATTAAAATCATAGTAAAAGCAATAGCAGGCGACATAAAGCTGTCGCCTGCTACAGTAAGAAGGGCTATTAAAGATTTAAGAAAAGCTGGTCTTATAGAAACCAAGCAACGCTACCGTGAAAAAGGTGGTAAAAGCACATTGCTTTTTAGTGTCTATCATAGATAAGAAAAATAAAACCACCTACCGCCAAGGACAAAGTTTGTTATCTCGGTGGTAGGTGGCACCTGTCATAGTGGTAGGTGAAGTGAACTTACTTACTGTAAGATATATTACAGCAGAAAAAATAATAGTAAATTAAAATTTACATAAAAACCATATTTTTATTGTAGGACTAGAGATGGAGCTGTACTCTGTTGATGCATAGCTGTGTTTCAATACATTATTGCTGTATCGAAAATCCGACACTGTCAAAAATTATTTATCAGATTGCTTACGACACAACTCCGTCCCCAGTCCTGTTGTTTCGTCAGAGACGATACATTATTATTTTTAAAACTAACCCTCCCTGTTCTATATTATTGTCATTTTTTAAATTTAATTTTGTACAAAAGATATATAAAACCCGAAACATAAGGGATGAGTTGATATAATGCTAAATTAAAATCACCTAATCTAATCCAAAAATACACACTAATAATCAAATTTAAAATGATGCACACTACGACCTTTTTAGGGGGGAATTTAAACATATAACTTGTATGTATATGATTATCAGGGGTATACTCGATATAATAAAACTTATAGCATGATTAAGAACAAAAAAAAGTAAATCCATCAAATCACCATCTTAATAACGCTTTTTTAAATCAAATTTAGGTTTGATATGGCTTGTATTTAAATAACCATCCCATTTCCCATCTAAAATATCAATTAGATATTGTACAATTGAACCAGGGCTAGATATGATGCTTATGATTCCAGCTAATTTACCTATCGTTTTAACAATGCGATAGGTAGATTCTTTAGCAAAAGCACAATACAATCTGTTGTCTAATCTTTTAAATAAAGTTTTACCTACAGAAATCAGTTTTTTGCCAAAAGAAACCAGTTTACTTGCAGTCTTAGAAACGGATTTCCATATTTTAGAAACTGCGTATAAAGCAGGTATTAACCAAAGAATTGCATCAACTGCATAACTTAACCATTTGATATTAATTTTTACATAACCATAATTATCAATATGATTAACTGGATTGTTCTCACAATAAGCGAATAAATTACCACTAAGAACTGTTCCACTTACCCCAATAAACGCCGTATCATCTGCATTCAAGAATCTGCCTGTAAATGGATCGTAGTAGCGACTTTGGAGATAATAGAGTGAAGTTTCGGTATCATAAACATAGCCACGGTAGCGAATCGGGTTTATTTCTCGAATTGTCGGCTCGCCTTTGGTATCTTTTATGTTGCCCCAAGCGTCATAAACATAGCTTGCGACTTCTGTGCCTGCGAGGTCAATAATTCTGATTACATCACCCTGCAAGTTCTTCACATAAAAGTACATTGTACCGTTGTATGAGAATGAGGTTGCACTTCCGTCACTGTCATAGTAGAACAACAGAGTGTCATTACCCTTTACAAGAGCAATTAAATTTTTGTTGCTGTCGTAGTAATAGTTGGTCTTAACTCCGTCAACGGTTTTCTGTGTTCTCATACCGTTTGAATCATAACTCATCTGAATGGCTTTATCGGAAGTGTTTATATTCTTAAGAATTCTTCCGTTCTCCCATTCAAAGCTCATTCCGTCACGGTATGAAAGCGGATTGCCGTTTGCATCGTATGAAATATTACTGCCGTTAACCTTTGTCAGCTTATCCTTCCAGCTTGTATCGGTGTACTCATAAGTATTGCCGTTCTGCGTTCCTGTCGGATAACCGTAGGTGGGATCAAGAACCTGTTCATATTTATTTTGCAGATTTCCTGCTCTGTCATAGGAATAGTTAATGTAAAATTTATTTACATAGTCGTATTCTTCTTTAAGCTCGTTAAGGCTGTCATAAACATACTTGTTTGTAAGCTTACCGTTTTGCTTAATCTCGGTAATATTACCGTTTGCATCATAAGAATAATCGTAGGATAAAACGCTGTCACTGCCGTATGACTGACTGTACTTGCTGACAAGGTTAGTTGTTGAATTTTCAGCCTTGCCGTTTGCATACTCATAGTCTGTATTAAATACAAGAGTACCGTCACTGCGTACAGTTCTGACCTGTGTAGTTCTGCCGAAATCATCGGTTGATGTTTCGTTAGTTACACCGTCATTGCTTACAAACGACTTTCCGTCTTTATCAGTACCTGTAGTGATAGTTTTAGTCTGACCGTTTACGGATGTTTTTTCAACTGTATTTCCGTCAGCGTTTGTAATAATATAGTGAGTAAGACTGCCGTCAGATGATGTGCGGTATTCTCTTTCAAGCGAACCGTCAAATGTGTAATAGTAATATGAGGTTTCACCGCTTGAATAATCAACTGCTTTTGTAACAAGACCTTGCTTGTTGTAAATCATCTCGGCAATTTTGCCTGTTTCGCCTGTTATTAAAGTAATATTACCGTAATCATCGTAGGTGTATTCAAAATAATCACCGTTTGCGTAGGTTGTTTTTGCGAGATTGCCGTTACTGTCATAGGTATTGCTTGTAATTGCAACATTGCCTATTTTTGTTGAAAGAAGGTTATAGAATACATCATAATTAAATGAATAACTAAAACCGTTATGAGTGATTTTCGATACATAGCCTGAGCCTGTATAGGAATAATCATTTCCGGAAGTACCGTTCTTTATTGACAATACATTTCCGTTCGTATCATAGGTGTAATTAGTTACATTACCGTTTCCGTCTGTGACAGCAGTTTTGTTGCCGTTTGCATCATAAGCATACTTTGTTGTACTTCCCTGCTCATTTGTTTCAGAAGTTACATAGTTGCCTGTGTTGTCATATTCAGAGCTTGTCTGCATATACGGCTTTGACTTATCAATACTTTCAGATAAGACTTCTTCGTCAACAGCCTCTTTTTCAGAAGTTTCATTCTTAGAATCTTCGGAGCTTTGAATTAACGGTGAAATGTTTACTTCCGCATTATCAACCGTCATTTCATTCTCATTATAACCGTAAACAAACGCAAATGCAATATAATTTACAACTTCATTTGTTTTTTCAGGAGTTACAGAAAGTGATACCTGCTGGTAACCGTCTGTGTTAGCACTAAAGTTCTGATAATGGAATTCAGGTGTACTGCTGTTATTGTAGTAAATATTGAGTGCAATGCCAAATGTTCTGTTTTCATTTGAAAGCGGAACAGAATCAGCCTTTGCAGTACCGTTAATTTTAAACGATACTCCCGCTCTGCCTACTTTTACATTCTGATAGATATACTTGTTACCCAATGAGTTATTATCAGTGCAAAACCTGTAAAGAATGCGGTATTATCTTCGCTTGTAGGGTTTTCAACCTTTAGTGAAGTTGTTCCGAGATACTGATAATAACCTTCCTCTTCTGTTGCAGCAGAACTGTCAACCGTTACCTTACCGCCTGTACGCGTTGTACTGCCCTTTGTGCCGTCAGTACCGTATTCGGTAATATTAGTTACCTTACCGTTTGTGTAGGTAAATTTATGTGTCGGCAGGGATTTCATATAGCTGTCGGACACACCCGAAATTGAAATTTGACATAGCACCAAAGAGCAATCAGATAAGACATATGCTACCTGAATGTTTGTTACTACACTCCTAATTGTGGCAACTTACAAATTTCAAGTTCGATTGTCATGGTATTAAAAGATTTGTTTAAACTTCCTATTGCAATTTGCGAATTTTTTATGATTTTAAAAAACTTACACACTTTTCTTGACAAAGCCGTAATAAAAATAGCATTACAACTTCACAAACACAATCAAAGGCACAGCTGAACGGATTTTTCTGTAAGCTGTGCCTTGTTCTTAGTTGTGTATCACTTGCTCTTTTACAATTTCTGTTGCTTATAAATTTCATACATTCTTATTTTGCGGCTTTCCGCAACTATTGACATTGAGCCTATTAAGTTTACAATTCAAGGGAATTTTCATTCAGCAGAAACTCATAAAGTCCAAGATGAAGTATTCCGTCCTCATACGTCCAAGACTTCATTGAAGTTTGGCTGATAATAATCTTTTTAAAGAAATCCTTGGTGTTCTTCAAAGGTCTGAGTTCGGTTTCAAGTTTAGTTACTGCTTGTAGGTGTTTTTATGTTTATGAAGTTTTAATTCTGTCAAATTTAAAAGCACGGTTATAATACTAATCAAAAATATTATTGTCAGCCACAGTGACGCTGTAAATGTTCTTGAGAACAGATTTACAAGCATTGGATTTCCTGTTAGGCTTTGTGAATTTAGTGTTTGTGCATTATCGACAAGCACATTCAGGTAATTTGAAATGTCGAAAATGTTATCATTCGGTATATATTTTGAGGGGATAAAAATGCTGAAATCACAAATATTAAATACAATCAAAAGCACGGCAGGTATTCCTGCAAAAACAAACACAAGTGCAACATATTTTAACGGAATATTTTTTAGCGATTTCAGAAAGTAGTTTAATTTGAGATTTTCTTTTATCTCCTCAAAAAATTTTCTACTGAACCTATACCACAACTTCAATGCAATAATGCTAAATCCGATAAATATTGCAAGGTATAAAATATGTTCAAATGACGAGAGCGTTTGTTTTTCTCATTTAGATTAACCGAATAATACTGCGGCAAATCCATTTGCTCAACAATTGCTCCCGTATATACCGAATTATCGTAAACAATCATATCAACCGTTCTGTCACCATAATTTTCGGATGTTGTATATGGAACATACACTCTCTGTTTGTCATCAGCAGAAAACTTATTTATTAAACTTTCGTTTTCGCATATCACACCGCAAATTGTATATTGATTTCCGTCAATGCAAATCTTTTTACCGACTGCATCTGTTGTAAAAAACAGTTTGAGAGCAAGAGAACTTCCGATTATTGCAACCTTATCTCTGTTATCTATGTTTTTGGACGAAATATTTTCGCCGTTAATTTCGGTCTTATAATCCGAAAACCAGTTTTCATTCACAAGTACCGTAGTTACGGTTTCCTCTTTTACTTTTTCAATAATTGCTTTTCTATTTGAAACATGGTTGCCGATCTTACCGCTTGTGTTCGAACTTAAAGGTAATATAATGCTTATGGTAACGAGAATAAGAACAGTTGAAATCACAGCAAAAGTACAGTAAATCACAAATAAAAACTATTTGAAAATATGGATGTTTTTAAAGGCATATTGAGGTTCTTATTTTTCATCTGTATGCTCCAATATTCCGTCCTTCATAGTTAATACTCTGTCCGCATAATCTTTAACAGCATCGTTGTGACTCACAACAAGCACTCCCTTGCCTGATATTGAAAGCCGTTTAAGTTCCTCAAATATGATAATTTCATTTTTGCTGTCAAGATTACCCGTAGGCTCATCTGCAAGAATAAAATCAGGATTATTAGCTAAAGCTCTGGCTATAGCCACCCTCTGCTGCTCACCGCCTGAAAGCTCACCCGGATAATGTTCGATACGGTTTGTCAAACCCACAGTTTCGGCAAGCTGTATTGCTCTTTCCTTCATTGCAGATTTATTTTTGTATTCAGCATTTATCAGCATTGGTACCATAATGTTTTCATATGCCTTGAGATGTGTATCGAGATGAAATGACTGAAACACAAAACCCAAGGATTTCATTCTTATATCGGCAAGCACATTTTTGTTAAGTCTTGACACATCATTTCCATTTATAATTATTTGTCCCGATGTGCAATCATCAAGCAGTCCTGCTATTTGCAGCAAGGTACTTTTGCCACTGCCTGATTGTCCCATAACTGCAATAAATTCACCTTGTTTAACTGTAAGAGATACACCGGCAAGAGCTTTAACACCGTTTTTATAAATCTTTGATACATTTTTAAGTTCAATAGCTCTCATAATGTCACCTCTTTCAGTTCATTGCTTCTCTAGGCTGAATTTTATTAAGCATACACAACATTACTACCAAACAAATAATTGGTATCAAAATCGATATTACCAAAGCAATAGCCATAAATACAAAAAATATATTCCAATCAATTACATAAACCATCTGTGCATATGAGCCATGCATAAAGATATAATTTGTAGTTGCTACAATAGCAGTAGAGATTACATTTCCAATCACAAATGAAGTTAAGATTATATAAAATTGTTCAAGACTTAGGCAGGCAAAAATCTGTTTGTTTTTATATCCCATAGCTTTTAAAAGACCGATAAATTCTTTTCTTCTCTTTGTTTCTGTAACAGCTGACTGTATCATTATGATTACAGCAATAACAAAAATAGCAACTATAAAAAACATACCAATCTTACCGAACAAATTTGCAAGTAATATTGTGCTGTCACTCATCAACCATTCTGGAGAATTGGCTATATCACATCCCATTCCCGACACTTCTTTAAACACTGTGGAAATGTTGTCATAATCATCTGCAACCACCATATAGCTGTGTAAAGAGGGGGTGTTCCACCATTTTGCTATATCGTTGTCGTTGTCATTAATATCTATTTTTGACTTTTTAAAAGCATCCTTCGTTATAGCAAATATTGTATCTCTTGAAACAAATATATTTCTGAACGAGCCTGAATTGGCACGAGACAATAATATGTTCCAACAATATTAAGTTTAAATTCAGGTGATGACAGATAAGCCTCAGTGCCTGAAATTTGATTGTTTTCATCAGCTATATTATAAGAAACACATATTTTATCTTCACAACCTTTGACCGTAATGGTCTTGCCTATGAGTTTTGTACCATCTATGTAATCAAGATTGTTGTAATGCATATTGCCATCATTATCCTCAAATGGATAAAATATGCTTGGAACAATACAACTGTATATCGGCGCAGAGTCAAGGCTTTCCCCTGCAATTACGCTCTTTTCTTCGTGCTCATACAGTCCGGCAATATCCACGGAAGTGAATTTATGATTTATAAATTCCGATTTAAAATCGTTGTCATCCGTGTCAGCTATGTCATAGGAATTTATACCGTATAAAGCTGTGCAATCATCAATATATTCAATGTGTTCTATTGATGACATTTTTTTGATAATATCATCTGTAAGCGGCTTTATCCACGGAGAAAGAAAAAGTGCTCTTGATTTGTAATCTTCTTTGCTCTCCTTCATAGCGTTTACAGTCACTGTTGCAAAGCTTGATATTACAGTAATCGCCACAAATAATATACAAGTTACGATTTTAATTGTCTTGCAGTTTTTATTTCCTTTAATATATGCTTTCGATAAAAAACTTAGTTTAAAAAGTTCCATCTATTCCACCACAATGCCTTAATAACGGTATGCTGTGGCAATACTACCACAGCATACTTGATTAGTTCTTTAATAGGTTTTTGAAAAAACAGATGAAGATCTAAAGCCACCTTTACTCACATTTTGATACTGTACATAATAAGATCCCTTAACAAGAGACGAACCATATGTTACCGTAACAGGTCCACCATTACTATTTAAGGTAAAAGATTTCCATCCATAACTAACACCGGTACTATCATTGACGGCTCTTGCTTTGTTATTGGATACTTTGTAACCATCAAAGATAGTTGGGTAACTTGAAAATGTATCAGACATTCTTCCTTTTCCACCCATCGAAGCTGTTATACTATCGGTAGAACCAGGTATGCTTGCAACAGACACAGTATGCGTCCAAGTGTATGTTTTTGCACTTACAGTTATAGCTGCAAATGACAAAACTGCCGCAACAGTTGCGATAATTGCTACTGTTTTTTCATCTTAGATTTCATTTCATATACTCCTTTTTGTTTTTGATTACAATTTTGATTTTTTAAACAAATTAATTCCATTGGACTCAACTCTTTTCTGTAAAACTTAGGTTAACCTTCTGATATTGAAATACATGTTCATCATCTTTATTATCTATGAAAAACATTCTGAACATATTTAGCTAATAAGACTGCAGCACTCATAAAAACTCCAAACATAATTGAAATACCTATTTTTATATAATTCAAATTAATTGTAACTATAGAAATACAAAGTAAAGCGGTAGATATAGAACATGATATTTTACCATAGAATTTCTTTTCCTTACCGTTTAGTAAATTATTATCAGAATCAAGTGGTGCTATATGCGAAATCAGAATTACACATAGTATTTCAATAACGATTAGTATCATCAAAAAGTATATACTCACATAACAAAATAGTTTTATTAAAAATAGAACTATAATGTTTATTAACGATGAAAACAAATAACATCTTGTAGCAGTTTTAGCATGATAGCCGCCCGCAAACTTACGGATAGCGATAAAAGAAAAATAGAATGCTAAACTTTCAATAAATAAATTAAAGCATAACCTATTATCATAACGGTTGCAATATGTATTAACGATGATAAAATAATATTAAAAGCATATTCGTAAATTTCTTTATCTTCGTTTTTTTATAAGATTGTTGGATACAAAAAACTCCACAAATTTTGAGCTGAATTTTTCCATTACTTTATCTTTTTAAATTTATCAAGCTTTGCAGGTACCTTAGGCTGATACATAAAAAAACAAGTAGATGAATTAGCATTTATTGAGAGTGCTAATGTAAAGCAAGCGATAATTGCAGGTGAAATTTTGCGAATAAGGTTTTTTATTTTCTTCATAATAATGCTCCTACTTTTGTAGAAATTTTAGCACATATTTAAAAATTAAACATAATTTCTGCAAAACGATGTCGAATTCGTCCAAAGTGATGTGTTTTTAAATTATTGATGCATTGATACAAAATTTAAAATTTTACATTTAATAAATGATATTTTATGACATTCTTTGAAATATATGTTATAATTGATACATTATTTCAAGGAGGTTTTTCTTTTGAAAGTATTAATTTGTGACGATGATAAATGTATTGTCGATGAAATTAAAAACAATCTGAATACATTTTCCAATAAACATAAAATAGTTTTTAATATTGATTCGTTTTACAATGGTATAGCTCTACTAAAAAGTCATATCAATTATGACATGGCGTTCATCGATATTGAAATGCCTCAGGTAAACGGTCTAACTTTGTCAGCACAATTAAAAAAGATAAACTCTAATATAATTATTTTTATCATAACCTCTTATGATGCTTATCTTGATGATGCAATGGATTTGGATGTGTTTCGCTATCTGTCAAAACCTATTGATAATGACCGTTTTTTCAGAGCTTTAAATACAGCTATTAACTATTATCATTCCAATACTCAAATAATAACTATCGAATATTATGACGAGTATTACTCTGTTTTCACAAACGATATAGTATATATAACTATTGAAGAAAGAAAAGCTGTTATTATAACACAACAGAAAAAGTATTATACAAATAAAAAATTGAGTTATTGGAAAGAAAAATTAAAGAATTACGATTATTTTGCACAACCACATTACAGCTATCTTGTTAATCTGAGGTATGTCACAAATTTTAATAAGACTCGGCTTAATATTAAAGTAGATTCAAAAATCGAAACTCTACCTATATCTCAAAGGAACTATTCAAACTTTAAAAAAGCATATTTTGCATACATAGGGGTATGAAAATGGTATATACAATTTGCTATGCGTTTATTTTTCTTGCAGAAATTCTGATATCACTGTTTTATTTTGAAAACAAATTTAAAAGAAAATCAAGCAAAAAATTTTTGTTATTTTCAGTTGTTATTGTGTATGTATTATTGTATTTATCTCGATTATTGAATTTAACATTGGTTAATTTAATTGCATTTTTTGCGTGTAACTTCTTTTTACTTTATTTTTGTTATTTCATAAGTATTAAATCCTGTATTTTCCACTGTAGCATATTACTTATATTTATGGCAATCACAGAAAGTATTGTCATGTTTGTTTCAACAGTATTATTCGGTACGGATTTATTCACTTGCCTGGATAATTCTCTAATCTCATTATTCAATCGACTATCAGTAAACTGTTATATTTTTTGATAATTTACTTTGTATCAAAATTCTCAATAAAAGAACATAAATCAGAAAGTTATTCTCTTTCTATCCCTCTTTTGGTTTTACCTGCCTCAAGCATTCTGCTACTGTATGCAGTATCATATGCACTACACAATTTTGATTTAGAACAAAAATACATGTATTTATTAATAATAAGTATAGTGCTATTACTTTTCTCAAATATAGCGGTTTTTTGGGTATATGAATTTACTTTGAAAACTCAAAGACACAATATGAAATTGGAATATGAAAGGCAAAAGGAAAAATCTACGGCTGAGTATTATGATTTACTTAATGAGCAAAATGAAAACTCAAAAATTGTTATGCACGACATAAAACGGCATTTAAACGCCATTAAGAGCATCGCCAAAGACAAGGCTGTTACAGAGTACATAGACGATTTTATTGAAGACTTCAGCATAAATAAATCTGTTGATTACTGCAACAATCCTATGGTCAATTCAATCGTCAACAGGTACAAATCCTTCTGTGACAAGTTCGGAGTGAAGATGAATATTGACATCAGAAGTGCTGATTTTAGCTTTATGAGCGAACCCGACATAACTGCTCTGCTTGACAATCTTCTTGAAAACGCAGTTGAAGCGGCACAAAATACAGAGAACGGATTTATAGATTTTTCAGCTTTCGTCCGCAAAAATAAGTATCTGTCAATACAGCTTACAAACTCGGTCAAGAATATTGTAGCCATCAAGAACAACCGCATAGCATCATCAAAAAAATCTGACGCAATACATGGAACGGGACTGAAAAGCATTAAAAGAGTAGTTAAAAAATATGACGGTGAAATAAATATGAAATTCAATGAGGATGATATGACCTTCACCTCAAACATTGTGTTTGAAATTCGGAGATAACGCAGTAATCGAATCATATAATTCCTTGACTAATGAAATGCATTATATAATGAGAAATTCCAATACCTAATAATACTGATATCAGCAAGATGAGATCTAATTGATGGAATTAAGAATCGGAAAGAAATTGCAAATATAAAAGTTTTGCAGTGAGCTTGTAAAATAAAGTGTGTAAGTTAAAAAATAGCTTGCACACTTTTCTTGACAAAGCCGTAGTAAAAACAGCATTACAACTTCACAAACACAATCAAAGGCACAGCTGAACGGATTTTTCCGTAAGCTGTGCCTTGTTCTTAGTTGTATATCACTTGCTCTTTTACAATTTCTATTACTTATAAATTTTATACATTCTTATTTTTCGGCTTTCCGCAACTATTGACATTGAACCTATTTAGTTACAATTCGAGGGAATTTACATTCAGCAAGACTCATAAAGTCCGAGATGAAGTATTCCGTCCTCGTCCGTCCAAGACTTCATTGAAGTTTTCTGATAATAATCTTTTTAAAGAAATCCTTTGTATTCTTCAAAGGTCTGAGTTCGGTTTCAAGTTTTGACGGGTCCGAAACATTTAGTGCAGATTGAATATAGTATTTTTTAGAACCCTTGTTTACTACAAAATCTATCTCGCACTGTTTTTTTGACCTCTTTCCTACACTCGTTTCCACGATTTCTACAACACCGACATCAACGGAATACTCTCGACACAGAAGTTCATTGTATATAATATTCTCCATTATGTGCGTTTCTTCCTGCTGCCTGAAATTAAGTCTTGCGTTGCGAAGTCCGATGTCGGCGCAATAATACTTTGATGGGTATTCAAAATACTTCTTGCCTTTTACATCGTATCGTTTCGCATTGCTGAACAGAAACGATTCAATTAGATAATTCAGATAGTTGGAAACGGTTGTACCTGAAACCTTAATATTTTTCACCGTCTGCAAGGTATTTGATATTTTGCTTGCATTGGTAAGCGAACCCACAGAAGAACAAAGGTCATCCGTTAATTCGCTGAGCACATCAGGCAACTCAATATCATAACGCTCCACAATGTCTTTGAAATAAACCTCGGTGAAAAGAGTGTGCAAATAGTTCATCTTCTCCGCATCGCTCTTTTTTGTTAAAACAAGCGGCATACCGCCATATAAAGCGTATTCCTCATAGGCGTCGGATTTATCTCCGCCCACAAAAGAATAATACTCTTTGAAAGAAATAGGATAAACTCTAACCTCATCACTCTGCCACGAAAGGCAGTCAGTACATCTTTCGTAAGCATTTTTGAATTACTGCCTGTTACATAAATGTCAACATTGCGAAGCCGCATAAGACCGTTGAGTACATTGTAAAGCTTAATGTTCTCAGGCTTTTTAAGTTCATCCTTTGTGATTGCGTACTGCACCTCATCAATGAGAACATAGTACATATCTGAGTTCACGATTTTCCCACGAATATATTTCGACAATTCATCGGGATCACGGTACTTTACAAAGGTATCATCATCCAAGGCAATCGTAATGATCTGTTCTTCTTTTACACCGCTTTCAATCAGATAATCGTAAAACAGATTGAACAGCAGAAAACTCTTACCGCATCTTCTGATTCCGGTAATGACCTTAATCAGCCCGTTTTCTTTTCTGTCAATAATTCTGTTAAGATATTCGTCACGCTTAATAATGTTCTGCATTGTAGCCCTCCGCTCACTTAAAACTTACGGGTATTTTTCCCTGACTTTTAAGTATAGTATACCACCATTTTGCAAAATATCAAGCACTTACTTGAAACTTAAGTGTATTTGCACCTAAGTTTTTATTATATTTCCAACATCTCTCCCCCTCTCTATTCTACCGTCCTCATCAGTCATTCTTGCAACACGAAAAATAAGATTACAGGAATTTTAGGCAAAAAAAGGAGGCTCTTTCGAGCCTCCTTACCGCAAATGTTCTACCCTACCTTATTGTAAAAAGTGTCTTAGTAAGTTAATTGATGTTATATATTTTTGCATAATATGCCTTAACTAAAGCGTCTATTATATTAATGATTAAGCAGACAGCACCAATATATTCAGTTAGTGCAATCAAATCATTAAATATCACAGAACTTATAGCACCATTTTGACCTAAGAGGCTAATAACAGGTTTTATAGCGATGGTAAGAGCAACTGCTATCATCCTGCAGGGAACGATTTTCCATTGTAAACTATTTCCTCGATTTTCGGCAACTTTTTTCTCAAACAAATACTTTACATAGATAAAATAACAAAGAACATATATTGCAATCTTAAATATAACATATATCACATTAAATGCCGTAATCTTAAACTCAATAAAACATGAAAGTAAAAGCATGGTAATTGAAACATAAAAGAATGTCACTCCCCTGTTTAGTATCACACTCCATTTAGTTTTATAGTGATAGATAAATACGGTTACAATTGACATAATGCAAGACAAAATTCCTGCAGTAATAAGAAATGGTACTACACGATCATCAAAAACCGAGAAACCTTCAAATGGGTTAACTTGCATCATAAATATCTGAAAGGTTATAATTAATACCATTAAAAAGTTGTATGCAAAATAGCTTAACATTTTAAATATTAAGTCAGAAATTCGCATTGATAAATATCTGAGATTCACAAATGTTTTAATTTTGCTATAGCTATATGTTTTAATATCAATATTCATAATCATCTATGCTACCTTTTAATACCAAGATTTTATATGTTCTCTTCCTGTTTTTCCGTTCCATTCAATTCCATCAACAGTAAGGAAACTCTTTCGAGCCTCCTTAACGCAAATGTTCTACCCACCTTATTGAAAGTTGCAAAATGTTTACCTTATTAATAGAAATAATAATAGTTTTTCAATTAATTAAGTATTGCTATTCTTCTATTTATTTGCCTCTGCTTTATGCAAATACAATGAGCAATTATTTGCCACTCGTTTGGTAAATAAGATATCTTTTGGAAAGCCATAATAAAGTAGTCCTGTGCATCCATTTAATAAAAACAGGATTTTAGAATTTCTGAAATAAAAAACAACCGGAGAAATATCACGAGTTGCAATAATACAGGCTGAACCTAAAACATCTTTATCTTTGATCAACAAAAATTCATCAGTACCGGCAATAGACTTTAAGTTCACTATACTATTCTTTTTTAAAATCTTCTTGTTGCGTTTATAATAATAATTATTAAAAATTTCAGGAGAAATAATATTAACATAGGTTTCATTATAAAGCCATAAAATCTTAACAAAATATAAAAAACGATTTTCTATGTTTTCAAACTCCTGCTTTTTCATACAACGATCTAAAACTTTTTGATAAAACACCTCAACTGTTCGATATTTTTCATTGTCATTTATTGTTTTTGGAAATATATCCAATACTTTAGTTCCCTTATGTTTTAAAAAGAAATCAAATAAACTATCTTTTTCATCATCAAAAGTAATATTCATTTCTTTTAATATTTCTGATGTATTCATCTTATTTTCCCCTTACACTACCATCTTCCCATAAGGTGGCTATTCTTTTGCCCGTTTTATCCAATAATTTCAAATCACTACCGGCATGTTTCGCAACATTTATTGCTATCTTCCATCCACCAGGACCTTGCGACCAACCACCGTTAGGTAGTTTTTATTAAATTTTTTAAAATTATTTTGAATAAAAATCTTGCAAAAATGTTATTGAAAAAACAAGTATAACATATTAATTACATTAATTACAAAAGACAACAATAAGATTGCAAAGATAATAATCCTTGATACAGAGTAGTCTTTTTTAATTACAAAAACATATACTATATATATTATTAAGCCAAATAAAAACAAAATTTCTAAAAATATTGACATAGGCTTCAATGTGTAACACTCCATTTCAAGTTGTATATTCGTATTGACTTGGCTGTGAATCTTATTCTTACTTTTAACCACCATGTATTAATAATATAGAAATACGCAGTCTTTTTAACTTTCTGATAATTAAATGACATTTTAAAATTTATACTTTTATTTTTTTGTAATTAGAAATCAATGTTGATGCAATAGCTGAAACCAATGAAGTTATTCCTGCAGCAATACCTAAAGCCTTAGAAACTGCGGGTTCAGGAATGAAACATGCAACAAGTCCAACTATTCCATAAGCTATACTAAGATAATTAAAATAATTGGAAATGTCACTCCATGGTAATTTGACTTTTAAATCATAGCTGTTATTGGTTCGCTTTACATTTACAGTTATCCTAAATCCATCATAGTCAGCGTAATTAATAGAATCATTCTCACAATAAGCGAACATATTGGTGCTTAAAGGAGAACTTGACATTGTATCACAATAAGCGTCCGCATTCAAAAATCTTCCTACAAAAGGATCATAATAACGGGATTGGAGATAATAGAGTGAAGTTTCGGTATCATAAACATAGCTACGATAGCGAATCGGATTTAATTCACGAATTGTCGGCTCGCCTCGGGTGTCTTTTATATTTCCCCAAGCGTCATAGACATAGCTCGCAACTTCTGTACCCGAAAGGTCGATCATTCTTGCAACATCATTAAGGCTGTTGCTATTTTCGCTTTAAATTGTATCACAAACAAAAAGCAAATACAACATAATATCTATTGTTTTGGTACAATTTCAGTGACTTATGGGTGGGCTTACCTATGGAAGATTTTTGTATCTGTATTTCATTATGAATTTACAATTTAATAAAAATATTGAAATTATTTTCTCATTAATCTGCATCCCCGTTATTCTCAAAATAACTATACTTTTTTAAAAATAGAACTGTGTGCAATATGACAGATTTTATTTAAAATAATGCTAATTAATATCGGTACAAACAGACCAAATATAAGATATACAAAAGCCCACTGTTGCAAACCGTTTGGAAGATAGTAGTACCATATACTTGATTTAAATGATTCAACATTAAAGTCACCAAACAATGAGCCTGAAGTAATCCGGCTTAATCCGTAGAATACAAATTTTAGGCACATAAAGCTACAAGCTGATTTACCATAATTCCGTATGTGTTGTCAGCTATAAGCCTTACAAGTTTGCTGTTTCCTATGGCAGGTACAAGTAATCTTGAAACTCTCAGCCAAAATGCAATTGCTGTGATTGACGAGATATACGGAATTATAAAACCGTTGTTGAATTTAGTAAATGACGACGGAGTGTACTCCAAATCTTTGCAAAAAGTTAAAAGTATCAGCTGTACAGCAAATATAATTGCAAAGTACGCAACATTATTGAGAGTGTCTTTCTTTTCAAGCACAGCTTTATAAAAGCGACCGAATTCATAACACGGCAGAAAAAACATTGTTCTGACAAGAAGTTTCACTATACCGTTAATTGCAGTCGGATTTTCTATTGCAGTGTTAATTCCTATCATTCCGATTGCGAGATACACTATCAAAACTATAAATTCATTGTCAAGGTGAATCAGTTTCAAAAATTTTCTGAACAGCACATTTATTATGCAAACCAAAAACAGCGGGTACACAAACCATGAACCGAGGTTATATTGAAAAGCCTCACCGTCAACAAACGGCATAACAAAAAGATTGTATAAATCAGGCTTTGCACCTATAGTAAATCCAAACAAACCGAGAAATGCAACCATACCACCGTAAAATATATTCCACAGATACGCAGGAATAAGAAGCCGCTTTGTTCGTTTCCATATGTATTTTCCGACATTTTCTTCATAATCGGTTTTGTAAAAATATCCCGATATAAATACAAACAGTGCCAAATTATACGAATACGGCGGAAACCAGTTATAAGCAAGTTCCATTCCGCCATGATAACAATGTCCGGACACGATAATTATAATTCCGATTGCCGACAAAAGTTTGAATTGCAAATTCACCCCTCCGTCAGTATTAACGCTACGCAAATTTCTATCCTTTTTCAAAATTCAACTCTCCTTAATTTTTGATTTATATTAAATATTACGGCTTGCTTTTCCCTTTTACTTTGTTAAATCATATCTCAAAACAGCACTGTAAACTTCAATTGTGCAAAAAATGTAAAAAAATCGACAAAAATTGTACTCTATAATTCTTATTTACGGAAGCAGCTTCAACCTTATTAGCTTTAAACCTTATTTAAATTTTTTGATAATAAAAGTTTCAAATTCCTGCAACACAAGGCCAAAGTATAATAACGGAATTAACGCAAATACGGCTAAAACATAAAATTCAATACAAAACAAAAATGCTATCCTTTTTCTTGGCATAACGCCTTAAAGAAGAATAGCATTTTTTAGAATATTTGATTTTAATCAGGTAAAAATAGTGGGTTTTTAGGTAAAAATTCGGTTGTCTAAAATTACCGAAACTATAAATTCATTATTCTTCTCCGAAATAACTACATCTCCCCCATACTTCTGGGCAATACTTTTTACTATAGAAATTCCCTTGCCGTGATTTTTCTTATCTGCCTTATCAGTATACAACAAAGGATTTTTAGACAATACAGAATCAATAATTTTATTTTTGCATTTGAAAAATGCAGTTTGTAAAAACAGCCGTGCAAGAGGAATGTTCCGGTTTTACGGTGCAAACAGAACAGGGTGATTTTCAGGCAGAATTGCACATAACCGCTAAAACAGAATATGTTTAAGACGGTGTAATACTGTAAAACATGAAACATCCTCATAGATTTAAAAATCAAGGACCACCCAAGAAAAAATAGGCGGTCCTTGATTTTAGAGAGATTTTATTTTTAAAGGAGTTAGAAATCAGCTTATTTTATTTGTTTATACCAAAAATATACTTCGTAGTTTGTGTATAGTTTTTCGTTTGCTTTTAATATTGTCGTAGGAAAATTCTTGTGATTTACAGCATCGGGAAAGCCTTGGGTTTCAAGACAAAACGCTGGGTTTTCTCCGTATGTTGCTGAATCCTTTCCCATATTGGACAAAACATCGACATAATTTGCTGTATATACATGAACACCTTTCTGAGAAGTATAGCATTTTAATGTGATTCCGCTATCAATACCCTCAGCTTCGGCCGCAAGCACAAATTCTTCATCAGAATGATTCAGCACAAACATATGATCAATACCGTTTGCAAAACCAATCTGCTCGTTTTTTCTGTCAATACCATTTCCAATTAACTTGGGTTCGGTAAAATCAAACGATGTATTCTTAACGGGAGTTATCTCTCCTGTGGGATTGAGGTTTGAATTTATCGGTATGAAGGAATTTGCATTTATTTTCAGCTTGTGATTTTCTGTAACTTTACCGCTTTTATGTCCGTTAAGATTGAAATATGAATGATTGGTCAGATTACATATTGTGTCTTTGTCGGAAACTGCCGACCATTTTATCGTAAGTACATTTTCATCATCAAAAGTGTAGCGTACAAAAACTTTCATATTTCCGGGATAGCCTCATCACCGTCGGGACTATCAAGCATAAATAGAACTGTATTTGGAACTTTATCATCAACTACCGCAAGCCACACTTTGCGGCTAAAGCTGTTAAATCCGCCGTGTAGATGGTTACTCCCATTGTTTACAGGTAGCTGATAATCTTCTCCGTTAAGAGTAAACTTGCCGTAAGCAATTCTTCCGCAACATCTTCCGACAGTAGCACCGAAGTATGTTCCGTCAAATTCATAACCGTCAATGTGCTCATAACCGAGAACTACATCTCTAATACTACCGTTTTTGTCGGGAACTTTTATCGAAACGACACTTGCGCCTAAATCACATAATGTCACGCTTGCTCCGCTGTTATTTTCTATTATATAAAGATGAGTGTTTTCACCTTTGGATGTAGGTTCAAAATTCACTACCCTTACCTTTGACATTTTAGCACTTCCTTTACTACAGCGTCTTTATAAATTTATCAAAAGCCTTTTGTCCTTCAGGAGTTCTTTTGAATACACCTGCATCCAAAAGAACATTAAGAAACACCTTTCCTATCTCATTTTGAATTATTGAATCAATATTATTTTCATTGATTTCATCATACTGCGAAACAAATTCATTTACCCACTCGGAATGTTTGCTGATTTTCGGAATTTCACTTACATCCTTGTGATTAAGAATAGCATCCTTTAAAATAGCCATTTCATCTTTAAGCCTTGAGGGCAATACTGCAAGTCCCATAACTTCAATAAGGCCGATATTTTCTTTTTTAATATGATGCAATTTCGCATGAGGATGAAATACTCCCAGAGGATGCTCTTCACTTGTAATATTATTTCTGAGAACGAGGTCAATTACAAATTTTCCATCCTTTGTAAAAGCAATCGGAGTGATAGTGTTGTGAATTTCACCGTCTGTTTCGGCAAAAATGCCAACATCTGCGTCCGTGTACGCTCTCCAACTCTTTAGAATATGAGAAGATAATGAAATAATGCTGTCCTTGTTTTTACCTGTCAATCTTACAACTGACATAGGCCACTTTACAATTCCGCACTCCACATCATTAAAGCCGTTAACAATAAACTTTCTTTCAACCTCTGCCCTATTAAGTGCAAAGCTGTATCTGCCACCCTGAAAATGTTCATGTGTAAGTATTGAACCGCCTACAATCGGCAAATCAGCATTCGAACCGATTATATAATGCGGAAACTGTGAAATAAAATCAAACAGTTTTCTGAATGTGGAATCATTGATTACCATTGGTGTATGCTCACCGTTAAATACAATACAATGTTCATTGTAATAAACATACGGAGAATATTGCATAAACCAGTTATCTCCGTCAATGGTGAGCGGAATAATTCTGTGATTATCTCTTGCAGGATGATTTACTCTTCCGGCATATCCTTCATTTTCCTTACAAAGCAAACATTTCGGATAGCCCGACTGTTTTTGAAGTTTTGCCGCTGCAATAGCTTTCGGATCTTTTTCAGGCTTTGAAAGATTTACAGTGATATCAATATCACCGTATTCGGTTGATGTTTTCCACTTTAAGTCTTTTTTTTATACGATATCTTCTTATATAATCGGTATCGCAGCTGAATTTATAGTAGCTATCGGTTGCAAGTTTAGGAGAACAGCTATAATTCTGCCAAAATTCTCTTATTACTTCTGACGGTCGCTTAACAAGTGAAGCCATAAGTTTCACATCAAATAAGTCGCGATATGTTACTGTATTTTCGGGAATGATTCCTTTTTCGTATGCATAATCAAGAAGTCCCGACAAAATTTCTTCAAGAGTATCCTCGTTATCTGCTGTAAGGCAAGTACAACTGTCATATGGTTCATCCATATGGAACAACGATAAAAGCCTATTTTGCGTGTAGATTATATCCTCTTTTTCAATAAGCCCTGTATTGATTCCGTATGAAACAAGTCTTAATATTAAGCCGTAAACGCTGTTCTTCATAAATACCGCCTCACTTACTATAACCGTTGGGATGTGTTGAATGCCATTTCCACGCTGTTTTAATAATTGTTCCCAGATCATCATACTCAGGTTTCCAGCCAAGTACAGTTTTCGCCTTATCGCTTGATGCAATCAATACAGCAGGATCGCCGCTTCTTCTGCTTTCTTCAACAACCTTAATATCTTTCTGTGTAACCTCTTTTGCTTTTTCAATTACCTCACGAACAGAAAAACCTACACCGTTGCCGAGATTGAATATATCACTTTTACCGCCCTTCATAAGATATTCAACTGCAAGAATATGAGCCTGTGCAAGGTCAGTGACATGGATATAATCACGAATACAAGTTCCGTCAGATGTGGGATAATCAGTACCAAAAATACTTATGTGGTCACGGGTACCCTGTGCCGCTTGAAGAATAATCGGAATAAGGTGGGTTTCAGGATTATGTGCCTCACCGATTTTTCCGCTGATATGTGCTCCGCATGCATTGAAATATCTGAGAGAAACATATCTTAAACCATGTGCTTTTTCAACCCAATAGAACATTCTCTCCATGGATTTTTTTGTTTCTCCGTAGCAGTTTGTCGGATTTGTCGGATCGGTTTCAAGAATAGGAGTTCTCTCAGGCTCACCGTATGTTGCCGCTGTTGATGAAAATACAATCTTATCAATTCCGTGAGCAACCATTGACTGAAGCAAAACCTTTGTGCCGTTGAGGTTATTATCATAATATTTGAGAGGGTTGGTCATACTTTCACCGACAAGTGAATTGGCTGCAAAATGAATTACAGCATCAATACCTTTTTCTTTATCAAAAACGCTGTCAATTTCACTTCTGTTTCTGAGATCACCTTTATAAAATTTTGCTTTGGGATGAACCGCCTCGATATGACCTGTTTCAAGGTTATCGAATACAACAACCTCATTACCGCTTTCAATAAGTCTGTAAACTGTATGCGAACCGATATATCCGGCACCGCCTAAAACAAGAATTTTCATTTTGTCCTCCTTAATAAAAACAAAACCTACATAATTACATTACTTTTATTCCGCCGTATTTTCTCACTTTGAGAACATGGCATGAGTTTCTCCGAAAATTTTATTTATAAATTCTTTGTAATTACTTACAAAATCATTTTTGACAAACGCCTGAATTGTACCTGCAAATCCACCGCCGTGAACACGGCACACGCCGTAATTGCGAAGAAGGCTTTCACTGAGTGCAAGGGCTACCGAGATGTTCTGATGTTGAATATCTCTTGTTGTATATACATTCTGAAGATACTTAAACGATGAATTACCGGATTTTCTGATTGCGTCAAGGAATTCAACAAACTTACCGTTTTCAAGTGACGAAACGGCATTTTTAACGTTATGCTCCTCATTAAAGAAATGAATTGCACGAAGTACCGGTCTGTCGCCAACAGCCTCACGAATTTCGTCAAGGCGAATATAAAATTCGTTTGAATCACAATCTCTCAGATAATCTTCTCCGAGAAAATTTGCAACCTTTTTCATTTCCGATGGAATCATAGCATAATCATCTGTAAGATCAACATGATCACCCTTTGTGTCAACAATACAAAGACTGTAATCGTATTTTTCAAATTCGGTAGGTACTTTCTTAACAATTGGCTTTGTCGGATCTTTAAAGTCAATGTTAACCATTCCTCCGACTGAACAAGCCATTTGATCCATAAGTCCGCACGGCTTTTTGAAAAATACATTTTCAGCATACTGAGAAATCTGAGCAATCTCAACTGAATTTATTTTCATATCATTATATAAACCGGAAATAATAGTTCCGACAACTACCTCAAAAGCTGCTGACGATGAAAGTCCTGCACCAACAAGTACATCACTTGTTGCATAAGCATTGAATCCACCAATTTTGTATCCATGATCCTTAAGTCCACGAAGAACACCTCTGATGAGGCTGACCGTTGTGCCTGCCTCATCATTATTAATTTCGAGGTCATTTATATTGAGAGTAATCATATCATAACCGTCAGAAACAAATCTTACAACATCATTGTTATTCTTGGCCGACACAGCAATAGTATCAAGATTAATGGATGTTGCAAGCACCATTCCATGCTGGTGATCTGTATGATTACCGCAAACCTCACTTCTGCCGGGAGCACTGAATATTGCTACTTTATCAGGGCAAAAAATTGTTTCATACTGCTCAATTGCATGAACATATCTTTTTTTCTGATAATCAATCATTGATGAATCTATATATATATCAGTGAAAAGATTATCAAATTCGCCGTTTGTAATTTTTCAATTGCTGTTTTAGTATCAATCATTTTATTTACCTGCCTTTTCCGCAACTGTAGGAAGGAACATAGAAGGCTCTGTGTTACCGCTTTCATCAAGCTGTTGTGTCATATCAATCTTGCCTTCTCTTCTTGCACCGATTGTGTTTATAACCTTCTTCATCATACCGTCATTGAGTTTATATTTCTTTCTGTAAACAACATAAGCAATAAGCATACAAACCGCAGGAACAATGCACATAAGTGTACTGATTGATGCTACTGTTGCAAATGACTGTTCCTGACCCGGAATATACTGTGTGCTTCCAAGTGCCGCGCCAATACCGAGTGCTGTAAGAGCTGCTGTGAATTTTACGATAAGCGTCTGGAGTGAGAATACAACGCCTTCGTTTCTTGTTCCAAGCTAAATTCACCGTAATCAACAACATCTGCAAGGAATACTGTTGCACAACCAAGTTCAAGACCTGTACCAAGTTTTACAATAACACCTGAGATTGATGTGAGCACAACATTGTGCGGAGCAAGAATACCTACGAACAAAAGCATTACAAGACCAAATGCAGGTAAAAGACACGCAAGAAGGAACGAAGTTTTTCTTGAGAGAAATTTTGTAACCTTAGGAAATACGATAAGACCTACAACCTCTGCGATTGATGCGCTGATCATAAATGATGACATCATTCCTGCGTTGCCGCAAACATATTTGAAATAATATGTTGCAACACCCATAATGCACTGAATGCCGATGTTGTAAAGGAAGATAAGAGTTACCGCCCAACGAAGTTGATCATTCTTGCCGATGATTGAGAAAATATCTTTAAACTTAACTTTCTTTTCCGGAACAGAATCATCTCTCTTTTTCGGAAGATTGATTACTGTAATACCGATTGTAAGAATAAATACAATTGCAATTATGATTGCAAATCTGTGATAACCTGCCTGATTTGTTGTGCCGCCGCTGAGAGCCTCAATAATCTGAACACCAAAGCCTGCAATAACAAGTGACTGTCCGATACTTGCAAAGATTCTCGGAAGTACCGAAACTTTTTCTCTCTCCTCAGGATTTGAAGTGAGGTTAGGAATAATTGACCAATAAGGAATATCCATAATTGTGTAAGTCATACCCCAGAGTATGTAAGCTGCTGTTGCAAATACGCAAAGTCCAACACCATCGAGGTGGAAGTCTGTGAATAAAACAACAAATACAATTGAATTAACCAGCGTACCTATTACAAGCCATGGAATAAATTTACCCCATCTGCTGCGTGTGTTATCAACAATCATACCCATAAACAAATCATTAAAGGCATCCCATAACTTTGCAACAAAGAACATTACGCCGATAAATACCGGGTTAACCTTGATGATGTCTGTGAAATAAATCATTGAAAATGTGGCAATCATACCATAAATCATATCTTTGCCGAGGGCACCTAAAGCAAGGTGTATTTGATTCTACCCGGGATTTTGCCATCAAGTCTTGGTTGTGATGATGTCTGTTTCATAATTTTTCCTCCTTTTAATTTTAAATGAAACGCCGTGACAACCTGCACAAAAGATTTCGTTATTATTTAATAATAATGTTTCTTTTGTTTTTATGTTAACTAAATTATATGTTTTGTTTCGTAAACTGTCAATAGTTTTTGGTAAACATTTTTGCTTTCTCTGTTTTTCACTAAACACGGCTTGATTTTTTAGTAATATTTCACTATAATGGTAGTGAGGTGATTCAATTGGCTACAATCAGAGATGTTGCCAAAAAGGCAAATGTATCAGTAGCTACTGTTTCAAGAGTGCTTAATAACGATACTACCCTCAGCACCTCACTTGAAACAAAGCAAAAAATATTTGCAGCGGCTAAAGAACTTAATTATGTAAAGAAAAAAAGGGTTACATCAGCACCTTCATGTCGCATTGGAATTCTACAATGGTTCTCTTCAAAACAGGAAATTGAAGATAATTATTACTTTTTGATGAGACAGGGTATCGAGGACTACTGTTCAAAAAATAATATAAGTATTGTACGAACATTTAAAACAGACAATGACTATCAGAATGTACTTTCTGATGTTGATGGCATAATCTGCCTCGGAAAGTTTAGTAAACAAGAAATAAAATTACTGCATTCTTTGAATAATAAAATTGTTTTTCTTGATATGACTGTTGAGAATATTGAAATCACATCCGTATCACTCGACTTTCGTCAGGCAGTGTCCGATGCAATTAAATATCTATATGATTTAGGCCATAGAACAGTTGGCTTTATCGGAGGCATTGAACAGCTTGAGGACGGAACGATATTTCCTGATAAACGACTCAACACTTTCACAGACATTTGCGATGAACTAAACATTAAATATGATGGGTTTATTATTCAGGACAAATTTTCAACATCATCAGGTTATAAAATGATGTCAGAAATGATCAGCAAAGGGAATCTCCCCACAGCTATTTTTGCGGCAAGTGATCATATTGCAATCGGTGCAATGAGAGCTCTGCAAGAAAACGGTTACAAAATTCCTGAGGATATTTCTGTTATGGGATTCGATAACACGGAGCTTTCGGGATATACAACCCCTCCGCTCACCACGGTAAACGCACCTGTATATGCAATGGGCATTTACGGCATTAGATTTATTTTGAATCTGATGAAACCTAAAAGCACCGATTATTATTCTCCTATGCGTGTCTATCTGCCTTGTCCAATAAAAGTTCGCAACTCATGTGCAAAACCTAAAAGCTTATAATTATTATCGTCATCAAACGATTGTATGCTATAATAAATTATAATTATAACTCCACAAATGATAGATTAAGCCGGAAGAATATAATTCCGTTAATGAATTATAATAACTAAAAATTCATTTTGCACCCCTACTCAAAAGACAAGATCAAGGTCGCTAAACAAATCGGCTACAGTTATCGTGATGATGACTTCTTTACCTTGATTCGCTATCTTTCTATTCCTTCTGTCCGTTCACCATCCCACAAAAAATCGTGATGAACCAAATTTAAGGAGCTGTGAAGAAATGAAGTTTAAGACTTCGTTCTTCGCAGCTCCTTTGTTTTTTGTGAAATAATAATGCAATTTTTAAAAAAGCATACTTCCCTCTGAATATTGTTCAAAGCAAGCATTTGTTTCGCCGTACTCGATTAGCCCCAACATAACCGTTGAAAAATCGGGCAATAGAAATTTTTGCATTTTACAAATCTATTGCCCGACCTGAATTTTAAATTTTAAACTGTCAATTTTTATTTTGCTAAAAGCTTAAATCCCATAATAATAACACCTAACACCACGAGGACAATGCCTGTGGCACGGTTTAGGGTTTTGGGCTTAGCTTTGTTTGCAAAGACGGCGGCAATTCTCGCCATATAAGGGTGAATGCTATGCAGAGAATGAACACAAACCAATCGGGTGTGCCACCAATCATAAAGTGCGAAGCTGCGCCTGTCAGGGCGGTGAATGTCATAATGAATACGCTTGTGCCGACAGCGGTTTTCAACTCATAATTCAGCACGGTCGTCAAAATCAAAAGCATCATCATTCCTCCGCCCGCACCTATAAATCCACAGATAAAGCCGATTAACATTCCGCAGATTACAGACTGGATTGCCCTCTTTTTTGCCGACACACCGAGCATAGCTTCTTTAGTTGTCATAACTGGACGGATGATAAATTTTATGCCGAGCAAAAATGTCATAAACACGGAAAATCCGCCCATTGTAGCTGATGGAACAATGCTTGCAACATAACTGCCGATAATCGTAAACGCTAGCACACTCGCCATCATAATCAAACCGTTTCTGACATCGAGATTTTTATTTTTATGGTATGTATAAGCCGAAACTGCACTCGCCAAAACATCGGACGAAAGTGCGATTCCGACTGCCATATACGGATCCATATTAAGAAAAGTTATGAGCATCGGACTTATTACAGCCGCCGCACTCATTCCTGCAAAACCTGTTCCGAGACCTGCGCCCATTCCTGCAAAAAATGTAACTAAAATTGTAATAAATATATCCATTTAATTTCCTCTAAATATAACTAAATTAAGATTATTTTAATTTTGCCGTTTCATAAACAAAAGCCGTGAAATCAGCATTATTACCGCAGTTCCGACAAGTATCTGCAACGGGTACAAAAGTACGCTTTCACTCGGAATAATCATACTCAAAATTGTCAATGCTCCGGCAGGCGGAATGTACATTTTTGTGAAGTAAACAATTACAAGCATTATCGCCGTGGCTGTCAGTGCGGCAACTGTCAACGGCAATCCAAGCGTCATATTCAGCACATATCTTGAAACCGCTCCGACAAATGCACAGACTGTTATCACCAAAACCGCCTTTACCGGCTTGTTGCGAGCCTTATTTTTCGCACGGGAAAATTCCGTAAACGCCACAAGCAACGGCGGTGCAATTGCAAATTTAAAGCCCGACCAAATTGCGAAGAATCCCACAACGGCAACACAGATTGTTCTTACGGCTGTGTCAATCACATCGCTCTTTGTATGCAGGTTTACCGACTGAAAATCCTCTTTATCTCTTATTTTAACTTTCAAAAGAAATCTGCGGAATAATACAACCGCAATTGTCAGCAAAAATGCGGCAATCGGGTATATAAAGCTCTCGGTCTGCATCATAACGGGCAACACAATTGCCGAAATCATCGGTGCAAATGTTGTTCCCGAAAGCATAAAGAGAATTTGTGCAAATACAAATGCAATCAATATTTCAAGATAAAGCCCGACTTTTATGTATCGGACTGTCAGCACACCCGCAACAGCGCAAATCGCAATTAACGCAATCATTCGGCTGTCATTGACTTTCCAACCTTGCTTTTGTGTAACCATATAGCCAATTGCAAGTGCCGTTATTTCAGGAAAGATTATCTCCCCCTCACCCAATATTTCCGCAACAAAAGTCATTATACCGACAAGTGTAAGCGTTAATATGTACGGTAATGCGTTTTTAAGTGCTTTTGTAAAATTCAGTTTCCTCATTTTTTTATACTTCTACTCACTTTTCAATTCAAACTAACAGCACTATTGTATCATAAATCTGTCAGCATTAACAGACAAAATTTATTCACAGATTTTTCCTTTAACAGCGTATCTGTCATTATGCGTGGATATGCAGGTCTTGCAAAAAACGCTGTACATATTGGAGGTTCAGTATATGATAAAAACGGCGCAGAAATTAGCGGCGTTTTTTAAGTCACCTACGGTTTAGGTATCAAAATATAAATATTTGTATAGCAAAGCCTCCTGCAACTGCTTAAATTTTACACATTACTGGATAATGGGTGTTGCACAATAACATTTGAATTTATTCTGATTCATGTGTGTATTCTCCTTGTTTTTGTTGAATAATATACCAGTCTTGGCAATTCATGTCAACAATCTATTTATAATTCAGAATAATATCTATCATTTCTTGCTTTCCATTAGTATATGCCACTCTATCATCTGCATACTTACTTTCCAGTTCTTCCTTCACCCTCTCATACTGCAAAGCTATATTCTCATTAGCATTTAGACAATCTCTAAAATGAATATAATTCTTCCACTCAGTTCCATTCCACTTCACAACATGAATATGGTGTGTCCTGATATCCTTTTCCATATCACCCATTACATAAAGAATCTGATATTCCACATCCGAACCACGATAAAAGATTCCTTCCTTCTGTAACTGCTCATTATGTAACATTATTCTCTCAAAATCGGTTACCCCAACGACAATATCAATAATCGGTTTCGCTTTAATTACCGGTATTGCTGTGCTCCCAATATGCTGTATATCAATAGCATCATCACCTAATATGGATTTAAGTGTCTTGATTGTTTGAATGGCAATCTCGTCCCACTGTTTATCATGTGGTTCAAGTTGCACTGTTCCTCTTTTTAATCCTAATGGCATAATAACATTTTCCTCTTTTCATTCTACAATAAACCTGTTTATATCTTTGTGTTATCAGGTTGATGTCTTCTAATATATGAAATGCAATTATCAAGGTGGTTTTTATCAACAATAGGTTCAAATGACTTACCACCCCATAAACCTTTTGGTATTTGTTCTACAAGAACAGGAAATTCTTTTCTCAATATTCTTGACGAAGCCCCAAATAAAAGTTGTCCTACTTTAGAAAGATCTACTTGCGTTTTTACTAAAACATGAATATGATTATATGCAACTGTACTTTCAACTAACTCTATCTCTTCTTTTTTATTAAAAATGTCTGCTATAATGCAACTTAATCTATCACGAATCTCATTGTCATAAAAAAGAGGTTTTCTGTATTTTGTAGCACCTACAAATTGATAATAATTTTCATATGCATCATTCTCGGATAACTGTTTCATTTTTATCTCCCTTCCAATCAATTACTCCGCCCACAAACAGAGCCAAACTAGAGCCATTGGATAAAACAAATGCCGGAAGCCCGCATAAATACAGGCTTTCGGCATTTTAATCCGTTATTCCCACTCTACTGTTCCGGGGGGTTTACTTGTTATATCATAGACTACTCTGTTGACATGTTCTACTTCATTTATGATACGGTTGGAGACTCTGCCTAGGATTTCGTAGGGGATTTTTGCCCAGTCGGCTGTCATAAAATCATCGGTTGTAACGGCACGGAGGGCGATGAGTTCGTCATATGTTCTTGCGTCACCCATAACGCCAACGGTTTTTACACCCGGGAGGACTGCGAAGAACTGGCTCATTTTATCTGCGTAACCGCACTTATCCATTTCATCACGAAGAATTGCATCGGCTTCCTGAAGAATACGAACCTTTTCGGCTGTAACTTCTCCGATTACACGCACACCGAGTCCCGGACCCGGGAACGGCTGACGCCATACGAGGTCGTGCGGAAGTCCAAGCTTCTCACCTACTACTCTTACCTCATCCTTGAAAAGGTCTTTAAGCGGTTCAATTACACCTGCAAAGTCAATATCTTCCGGGATACCAACCTGATTGTGATGTGTTTTGATTTTTGCGGCATCGCCTTTACCGCTTTCGATACGGTCGGGATAAATTGTACCCTGTGCAAAGTAACCCTCGCCGTAGCTTTCACGGATTTTGTTCCAGAACACCTTATAAAATTCTGTGCCGATGATGTGGCGCTTTTCTTCGGGTTCTTCAACACCTTTAAGCTTTGCAAGGAACTCTTCCTGACAATTAATGCGGACAAAGTTCATATCAAAAAGCTTTGTAAAGGTCTGCTCAACAAAGTCGCCCTCGTCTTTTCTCATAAGTCCCTGATCCACGAAAACGCAGGTAAGTTGTTTACCGACTGCCTTACTGAGAAGTGCTGCGGCAACAGATGAATCTACACCGCCCGAAAGTCCGAGAACTACACCCTTATCACCAATCTGCTCTTTAAGCTGTGCAACAGTTGTGTCGATGAAGCTTTCCATTTTCCACTCACCCTTACATTCGCAAACATCATAAAGGAATGAACGGAGCATATCTTTACCGTTATCTGTATGGTTAACTTCGGGATGGAACTGAACACCGTAGAATTTCTTTTCAGGGCAGGACATTGCGGCTACGGGACATACATCCGTTGTAGCTGTAATGCTGAATCCTTCGGGAGCTTCATTGATATAGTCACGGTGACTCATCCATGAAATTCCTTCACTCTTTACGGATTTAAAGAGGATATCATTGTTATTGTATCTTGTAACTGTCTTGCCGTACTCACTTGATGAATTGTCTGTAGCCGAAACAACATTGCCTCCGAGCGTGTATGCCATAAGCTGACAACCGTAGCAAATGCCGAGAATCGGGATTCCGAGTTCAAAAATTTCAGGAGTATAGTGCGGTGATGACTCGTCATAAACGCTGTTAGGACCGCCTGTGAAGATAATACCTTTTGGGCTAATGTCTTTGATTTTCTGAATATCAACGGTATAAGGAAGAATTTCGCAATACACATTGCACTCACGAACTCTTCTTGCAATCAGCTGATTGTACTGACCGCCGAAATCAAGAACAATGACAGTTTCATTTGTAGCATTGCTCATAGTAAAATTCCTTTCAAATTTAAAGAATACCGCACAGAGTTTGTGCGGTATTCAATTAATATTTTAATTATCTGTAAATAATATCGTTTCTGGAAGGACCGTTTGAAACCATTGTAATCGGCACACCGATAGCCTTTTCGGCAAATTCAATGTATTCACGGCATTCCTTAGGAAGCTTGTCATATTCTGTAATACCTGAAATTGAACACTTCCAACCCTTGAGCTTTTTGAGGATAGGTTTGCATCTTTTAAGCTTTGTTGTTGACGGGAAGTAGTCAATTTCCTTGCCGTCAAGCTCATAACCTACACAAACAGGGATTTCATCAAGATATCCGAGAACATCAAGAACCGTGAACGCAACCTGTGTTGCACCCTGAACCATACAACCGTAGCGTGTTGCAACGAGGTCAAGCCAACCCATTCTTCTCGGTCTGCCTGTTGTTGCACCAAATTCTCCGCCGTCACCGCCTCTTCTGCGGAGTTCGTCAGCCTCATCGCCGAAGATTTCAGAAACAAATTCACCTGCGCCTACTGCACTTGAATAAGCCTTGACAACTGTGATGATTTCTTTGATTTCATACGGAGGAATACCTGCGCCTACAGCACCGTAACCTGCGATTGTATTGGATGAAGTAACCATAGGATAAATGCCAAAGTCAGTATCCTTGAGTGAACCGAGCTGTCCTTCAAGAAGAATATTCTTTCCGTCTTTGAGCGCATTATGAACAAAAGTGAATGCGTCACCGACATAAGGAGCAAGAAGCTCCTTATATTCCATTAGCTTGTCAAAAACTTCCTGTTCTGTGATTTCGGGCTTGTTGTAGAGGTTTTTCAGAGTTGCATTCTTGATTTCAAGCGCATGTCTGATTTTCTCTCTGAGTGAATCGGGATCATCATAAAGTTCATTAATCTGGAAACCGATTTTTGAATACTTGTCAGAATAGAACGGAGCGATACCGCTCTTTGTTGAACCGAAAGAATTTTTGCCGAGACGCTCTTCCTCATAGCAGTCAAATGCTACATGGTAAGGCATAACAATTTGTGCTCTGTCAGAAATAATAATGTTTGGCTCGGGAACTCCGCGATCTTTGAGATGAGCCATTTCCTTAACGAAGTTTTCAACGCTGAAAGCAACACCGTTGCCGATTATATTGGTGATATTCTGATGAAAAACACCCGAAGGAAGCTGGTGAAGAGCAAATTTTCCGTAATCGTTGACTATTGTATGTCCTGCGTTTGCACCGCCTTGAAAACGAATTACGATGTCGCTGTCGTTTGCAAGAACATCGGTAATTTTACCCTTGCCCTCGTCGCCCCAGTTGGCACCTACAATTGCTTTTACCATTTTACAAAACTCCTTTTTACAGACGCATGGTCTGCTATAAATAAAATATATACTTGAACCAAAGGTTCGATTAAATCAGTCTAATTAAACATTGATTTCAGGCTTGTCAGACTCAACATCTGCGTACTTTTCAAGAACAGGCTTGATGCACTCGTTGAGAAAGTCCTCTGTCTGCTCTTTTGCTCTGCCTGTGTAGTTTTCCGGCTTGAGAATTTTTTCAAGCTCTTCAAGAGTAACGCCGAATGCCTCATCTGCGGCAATTCTTTCGAGAAGATCATTTTCGCCGCCTTCAACCTTAACTACTCTTGACGCAGCCATTGAATGCTCACGGATTTTCTCGTGAAGCTGCTGTCTGTCAGCACCACGCTTTTTAACTGCATCCATCATAATATTCTCTGTTGCCATGAACGGAAGTTCTTTCCTGAGTCTTTGTTCAATTACCTTTGGATAAACGACAAGACCGTCTGCAACATTTGCATAAAGTGAAAGGATACCGTCAACTGCGAGGAATGCCTCCGGAATGCTGAGACGCTTGTTGGCTGAGTCATCAAGTGTTCTTTCAAACCACTGTGTGGCAGTTGTAAAGTAACCGTTGAGAACATCAACCATAACATATCTTGAAAGTGAACCTATACGCTCACTTCTCATTGGGTTACGCTTATAAGCCATAGCCGATGAACCGATCTGATTCTTTTCAAACGGCTCTTCAACCTCTTTGAGGTGCTGAAGAAGTCTGATATCATTTGAGAATTTAGCGGCTGACTGAGCAATTCCCGCAAGAACATTGAGGAACTGTGAGTCAAGCTTTCTTGAATATGTCTGACCTGATACAGGGAAACAAGCCTTGTAGCCCATTTTTTCTGCAATCTTACGGTCAAGCATTTTGCACTTTTCGTGATCTCCGTCAAAGAGTTCAAGGAAACTTGCCTGTGTACCTGTTGTACCTTTGAACCGAGAAGCTTAGCCTTTGAAAGCTGATACTCAACATCTTCAAGATCCATAAGGAGCTCCTGAAGCCAGAGAGTCGCTCTCTTACCTACTGTTGTAGGCTGTGCAGGCTGAAAATGAGTGAATGCAAGGGTTGGAAGAGCCTTGTATTCATCGGCAAACTTTGAAAGGTTGCGGATAACGGTGATAAGCTTATTTCTGATAAGCTTGAGTCCTTCTGTCATAATGATGATATCTGTGTTATCACCGACATAGCAGGAGGTTGCTCCGAGATGAATAATGCCCTTTGCGTTCGGACACTGAACACCGTAAGCATATACATGTGACATTACATCGTGACGAACAATTTTCTCTCTTTCCTGTGCAACTTCATAGTTGATATCATCAGCATGAGCCTTGAGTTCGTCAATCTGCTCCTGTGTAATTGGGAGTCCGAGTTCTTTTTCCGATTCTGCAAGAGCAATCCAGAGTTTTCTCCATGTTCTGAATTTTTTATCCGGCGAGAAAATGTATTTCATTTCCTTGCTTGCATAACGGGCTGACAAGGGTGATTCATAAGTATCTTTTACCATTATTTACATCCTTTCAATTAGTTGTCCTTTTTATTGTTTTCATCGAAGTTCATTCCGCCGCGCTCTTTGCCCTTAAAGGTTTCTTTTGTGATAGGAGCGGGGTAATTACCCGTAAAGCAACCGTCACAAAAGCCTACCGGAGCGTTGTGAATCATCTCACGAAGTGACTCAACAGGGAGATATCCGAGGGAATCAGCCTTGCTGAGCTTTGTGATTTCTTCGATTGTATGGTTGCAGGCAATAAGTTCTCCTCTTGACGGAATGTCAGTACCGTAATAACACGGCCACATAAACGGAGGTGAACTGATACGCATATGTACCTCTTTTGCGCCTGCCTCTTTGAGCATTGTAACAATTCGGTCAACAGTTGTACCACGCACAATGCTGTCATCAATAATAACAACTCTCTTGCCTTTGATTTTGTCGGCAATCGGTTGAGTTTAATTTTTACGCTTTTCATTCGTTCCTTCTGACTTGGCTTTATGAAGGTTCTGCCGATGTAGCTGTTCTTCACAATAGCCTTTTCATAAGGAATTCCGGATTCTTCGCTGTAACCGATTGCGGCATCAATTCCCGATTCGGGAACACCGACAACCATATCAGCCTCAACAGGGTATTTCCTTGCAAGAATTCGTCCTGCCTGCTTTCTTGCCTCATAAACGCTTACTCCGTCAATAAAGGAGTCTGAACGGGCAAAATAAATATACTCAAAAATGCAAAGTGCCTTTTTCTTGTCACCAAAGTCGGGTTTCATACTGCGGACACCGTTTTGGTCTACAATTACGATTTCGCCCGGTTCAACATCACGGACAAATTCTGCACCGCAGGCATCAAGAGCCGCACTTTCACTTGCAAAAACATAGGAATCGTTGTACTTGCCCATACAAAGCGGTCTGAATCCGTGAGGATCACGAGCCGCAATAAGCTTTCTCGGGCTCATAACAAGGAGCGAATAAGCTCCCTCAATTACCTGCATTGTTCTTGCAACGGCATCTTCAACAGAATGACATTTAAGTCTTTCACGGGCAATTACATAGCAGATAACCTCGCTGTCGATTGTTGTCTGAAAGATTGCGCCACGCTGTTCAAGACTTCTGCGGATTTCAAGCGCATTGGTAAGGTTGCCGTTATGGGCAATTGAAAGCGTACCCTTTACATAACGCATAACAAGCGGTTGTGCATTTTCCAGCACAGAACCGCCTGCAGTCGAGTAACGGACATGCGAAACCGCCATTTGTCCGTTGAGAGAATCAAGAATTTTGTTGTTAAAGACCTCGGTAACAAGGCCCATATCTTTGTGATAATCAATTACACCTTCGTCAGATACAGCGATGCCGCAGCTTTCCTGTCCTCTGTGCTGGAGAGCAAGCAAGCCGTTATAACAAGCGTATGCAGGGTTAATTGTGCCGTCGCTGAATATGCCGAATACTCCGCACTCTTCGTGCAGACCTTCTTTTGCAAAATTATCGAAAGAAAATTCCAAGGTGCCACCATCCGATTAATCAAAATAACTATCCAAAGTTTAATTCACATATCTTAATTCAAAAATTCACAATGTAGTTATTATGCAAGACCTACACGCTTCATCATTTCGGCATAAGCCTCTTCAACACCGCCCATGTCACGACGGAAACGGTCTTTGTCGAGTTTTTCCTGAGTATCCATATCCCAGAAACGGCATGTATCGGGAGAAATTTCGTCAGCAAGGAGAATCTTGCCCTTATATCTGCCGAACTCAATCTTGAAGTCGATAAGATCAACCTTGCACTGCTTGAAGAATTCAATCATAATCTCATTAATCTTGAAAGCCATTTCTGTGATTGTGTCGATTTCTTCCTTTGTAGCAAAGCCTGCTGCGAGGATGTGATATTCATTTACCATAGGATCGCCGAGTTCATCGTTCTTATAGCAGAATTCAAGAACAGGAGTCTTCATCGGAGTGCCTTCGGGAAGACCGAGACGCTTTGAAAGACTGCCGGCAGCTTTATTTCTTAAAATTACCTCGAGAGGAACAATTTCAACCTTCTTGAGGACTGTATCTCTGTCGTTAAGCTCTTCAACAAAGTCTGTTGCAATGCCGTGCTTTTCAAGAAGCTTGAACATAAAGTTTGACATACGGTTGTTTACAACACCCTTGCCAACGATTGTACCCTTTTTCTCGCCGTTGAATGCAGTTGCGTCATCCTTGTAGGAAACGATGCAGAGATCGGGATCTTCTGTAGAAAATACCTTTTTAGCTTTTCCTTCGTAAAGTAATTCTTTCTTTTCCATAATCAAATCCTCCATAAAGATGCGGCTTTGCGCCGTAATTAAAAAACAATACAAGATACATTATAATATATAAATCAAAAATAAGCAACCGTATGAGAATTAAAATAAAAAAATTTGACGAATTTTTTAAAAAATTGCCTGTATCAAAAAATTATGAAACAAAAATAATCTTAAACAGGGCATTTTTGCAAAAGGAAAAGGAACAACACGGCGTGTATTGCTCCTTTGAAATTAAAATCTGACTGTATTCTGTTTATTTCTGAATATAAAAAGTATTATCGGTCTTGAAAGTCCGAAGGTAAGAACATTTACTACTGTGAGAACATCCGAATATCTGATGTTAAGATTTTTGAATATTTTATCGGCGATAATTACATCTATCACAAATGAGGCAATGGCACAAGCTAACAGGCAATCAAGCCGATGATACCGATTTCCAGTTCAAAGCAGAAAAACAGAACGGCAACGGTTGCGATTGAAAGGTTCAGCACACCTTCTATTATGCCTAAAGCCTTATTCCCTGCAATTTTACCGAGGAGATATTTATTATAAAACGGAATCCACGCAGTTGCACTGTGCTTGCAGTACAAGCTCTTGCACATACCCATTGCCGCAATGCTCTCAAAAACATAGCTTACTGCAAAATAAATAATCAGCACGGCAATTACTGCTATAAAGAACACATACATAGCCGAAAGCATTCCCATTAAAAGCATAACACTTATTCCGCCCATAATTATCGCCCTCCGAAATATACTATACTAAAAAAGGACACTAACTCTATGAGTTAATGTCCTTTTGGTGCCGGTGACCGGACTTGAACCGGTACGGTATCGCTACCGGCGGATTTTGAGTCCGCTACGTCTGCCAATTCCATCACACCGGCAAATGCAAAACATATTATACAATACAAATCAGGAAAAATCAAGTTATATTTTAAATTTTTTTGCCTTAATTACTACGCTGTAAATAGAGGTGAATCAATTTGTGTGAAAATACAAACGGTTTTTCTTCTTTGGCGTCGATTTTGGGTGAATTTATTATACTGTATTTTAAAGTTACTTTTTGTCGGATTACATCATTTTAATCATGCAAATACTTTATACAGATGTTTTAATCCTTGAAAATAATATGCCTCTATGTTAGAATAGCTTTGAGGATGTGATAATTTGATAAATAACCAGTTTTCGGGTAATAATATGCCGTTTTACGGCAATAACCTTAATTATAACCGCAATTTCAAAAAAGAGTTCCAGTATGATAATCTCAAGCAAAGATCAAGCGGTTTAGGTTTTTTTGTATTTGCGTATTCGCTTACAATGACAGTAAGCGCAATGATAGTTGTAGAAGTTTTCAAGGCTTTTGGTTCGGCAAAATATATTTATTCTGACAATTATTCAATACTGACTTACTTTATGGATATATTTATTTCCGTATTTGCCGTTGTTGTTCCTGCATTTTTTTATATAAAGCTTTCAAGAAACAGTTTAAATGATATTATCAGCACAAAATATGTAAAACAAAAAAGTATGATACCCATTCTGTTTCTCGGAATGGGGGTGCGATGATTGCAAATGTTGCCACGAGTGTTATCGCAGACAACTTCTCGCTTTTCGGAATTGAAAACACATCTTCGGGATTGACAATCGGAGATTCAAGTGTTTTGAGTATTGTTCTGAACATAATTTCAACAGCAATCGTCCCCGCTTTTGCCGAAGAATTTGCTTTTAGAGGAATAGTTATGGGTTCTCTGAGAAAGTTCGGTGACACAACAGCAGTTATAGGCTCTGCAATTTTGTTCGGTGCAATGCATCAGAATATATCACAAATTCCGTTTGCGTTTATTCTCGGACTTATTTTTGCGTATGTCGATTGCAAATTCAATTCCATTCTTCCGTCAATTGCAATCCATTTTCTTAATAACCTATATGCTGTTCCATGAGCATTTTAAGAGATGCAAACATTGTTTCCGATTATGCGGCAACAATAATCAGTTACAGCCTGATTATTTTCTTCTGTGTTGCAGGCTTTGTTTCATATATCGTACTTGCCAAAATGATAAGAACTTTTTTAAAATGTCTGATAAGAAAGACGGAATTGTAAGTGAACTTAGCTTAAAAGAGAAAATGACTGCATTTCTTGTGAATCCCGGTATCATACTTTCACTTGTACTTTTTCTGATAACTACAATCACAAATTTAGGATTAATTAACAATGGATAAAACTTTATACTATATGCAAAAGGCTATTGAACAGGCTGAGATTGCCGCTGCGGAAAACGAAGTTCCCGTCGGTGCGGTAATTGTCAGAAATGATGAAATTGTTGCCACAGGAAGAAATCGCCGTGAACAAGGCAAGAACGCTCTTCTTCATGCCGAAACAGATGCAATATACAATGCCTGTCAAAAGCTTGGCGGTTGGAGATTGTGGAACTGTGAAATTTATGTAACACTTGAACCTTGCCCTATGTGTGCAGGTGCAATAATCAACGCTCATATTCCAAAGGTATATTTCGGTGCTTACGACTTAAAAAACGGCGCTTGCGGTACAATTACGAATCTGTTTCAAATGCCGTTCAATTTCAAGCCTGAATCAGTCGGCGGTATTATGCAGGAGGAGTGTTCAAAACTTCTCACCGACTTTTTTAAAAACTTACGCAATAAAAAATCATAGCAAAAATCCCGCTTATGTAAGCGGGATTTTTTATTTGCTGTTATGATCAAAGCAACAAGATTATATTATTTTTCATCTCTTAAAATCTTACTTGCCGCAAGCATTACACCGAGCTTACCGCTGTGAAAATTAAGACTTCCCTGCATCCATACTGCATACGGTTCACGCAACGGTGCGTCTGCAGAAAGTTCAATAGATGAACCGAGAGTAAATGCGCCTGCCGCCATAACTACCTGACTTTCGTAACCCGGCATATCCGACGGAATCGGAGATACAAAGCTGTCAACAGCCGAACCGCTCTGAACACCCTCGCAAAAACGGCATACCTTTTCTGCATTACCGAGCATGATAAGCTGAATGATATCTCCTCTTGCATCATTGTACTTAGGACTGGTTTCATAACCGAGAATTTCAAAAAGTGCCGATGCAAACACTGCAGTTTTAAGTGCTTCACCCGTAACATGAGGAGCATGGTACGCACCCATAAAAAGTTCTCTGTTTGCGTTAAGAGTAGCACCGATTTCTTTGCCTGTACCGGGAGTGGTAAGTCTGTAGGCACACATCTCTACAAGTTCTTTCTTACCTGCAATATATCCGCCTGTAGGAGCAATACCGCCACCCGGATTCTTGATAAGAGAGCCTGCCATCATATCAACACCAACCGACAAAGGTTCAACCTTGTCAATGAATTCACCGTAACAGTTATCGAGCATAATAATACTTTCGGGCGAATTGGCTTTTGAAATTTCACAAAGCTTTTTGATTTCTCTCCATGTGAGCGTAGGTCTTGTGCTGTAGCCTCTTGAACGCTGTATGTAAACCATTTTAGGCTTTTTTTCTGCAATGTCGCTTGCGATTTTGTCATAGTCAAGTGTGCCGTCAGGATTAAGTTCGGTCATTTCAAATTTTATTGAAAAGTCCTTGAGTGAACCGGGATAGTCACCCTCAATGCCTATAGCGGAACGGATTGTATCATACGGCATTCCTGTTATGGAAAGCATTGTGTTCCCAGTCTTAAAACGCCGAAAAGTGCAACTGTAAGGGCATGAGTACCGCTTACGAAATTATGACGGACAAGTGCGTCTTCTGCATCAAAAACATAAGCATAGACCTTGTCAAGAGCCTCTCTGCCTGCATCATCATATCCGTAGCCTGTAGAACCCCAAAGGTGACTTTCACGAACATCTGCAAGCTGAAAAGCCTTTATCATCTTCTGCTGGTTATATTCCTGAATATCGTCAATCTCCGCAAGCTTGTCCTTGCAAAGCTCCATTGCCTTTTCGGATGCTTTTATAACTCTTTCATCTATATCAAAAAAACTCAAATATATCACCTTTCAAAATAATATTCCTGCCATGATCCGCACTGTTCAAAACCGAGATTATTATAAAACGACTGATTTGCATTTTTGGCTCTGTGAAGATACACGGTCTTGTTCTCGGCAATCAGTCTGTTGGATATGTACTTTACAACAGTTGAACCGTAGCCGTGCTTTCTGTAGTCGGGATGACACGATACCGCACCCAACACGGCACCGTTACTGCTTTCGGCAACGGTCATAGCCATTGCAACAAGTTTTGTACCGTCATAAACTCCGTACATTCTCGTTGCATTATGACGAAGCTTGTGATTCACATCAACATAAAAATCATCAAACGGCGGCGGAACAAAATTTTCATCGGCACAGCTTACGATGAGATTATAAACCTCTTTAATATCGGGAACATCAAAATTTATACTTTCGTCAACATTTTCAAACGGTTCTGATTTTTTCAGAATAACACCCGAAACGGATTTACTGCCGTATAAATTAAGGTTAAAATCTCCGCTGCATATTGCACTTGAAGCACCCGCAACACGCATAAATGACGAAACTTCTTCAAGATTTGTTTTATCTGTGAGAAATAAAATGAAGTTTGTTCCGCATCGGGAAATTGCACCTGTACACTCATCTGTTTTATCGTCAATTATCGTCCAGTAGTCAACAAAAGCAAGCGATGAATCGTAACTGTTGTACTGAGAAATTATTCTGCACGCAAACGGATCTTCCGCCGACAGGTTCATAATTACATTTATATAATTTTCATTGGCGGTTACTATCATTCAGACCGTCTTTCCTTTCGCTAAATTTCCGCCCGCAATATAATCGGACAATACTTTTGCAAGTTTTAAAACACTTTCGCAATCATCAAGGTTTGCCGCAGTTGAAGGAGCATGAATATACCTTGACGGAAGTGATACCGCAAGAGTTCTCACTCCGCCTCTGCTCTGATGAATTGCACCCGAATCATTACCGCCTGCAACTGCTCTCTTATACTGAACAGCTATGTTATTCTTTTCGGCAAGTTCAAAAGCGGCACTTATCATTTCTTTATCATAAACTGTCGCCCTATCCATTACGGTAACAGTTGCGCCTTTTGACAAATTGCATACCTGATGAGATGCATCAACCTCCGCAACATCAGCGGCAGTTGTGCTTTCGATAACAAGAGCAAAATCAGGATTAACCGTAAAAGCCGCAGGTCTTGCACCACGCAGTCCCACTTCTTCCTGAACAACAAATGTAAAATACATATCATATTCGGGTTCGGATTTTATAAGATTAATAAGCACATAGCAGCCGAAACGGTCGTCAAGTGCCTTTGTAACAACAGTTTTGCCGTTAATCTTAAAGTCGCCCTCAAAATTAATGCCGTCACCGTAGTTTACATATTTAAGCGCATCTTCCCTGCTTTCGGCACCGATATCAATGTACATATCATTCATTTTCGGAACAGCAGTTTTTTCATCACCGTTTGTAAGATGAATCGGTTTCACACCGATTACACCGTTAAGACCGTTTCTGCCAACACATACACGCTTACCGGGAAGAACTCTTCTGTCAATTCCGCCGACCTCGTCAAATTTAAGGTAACCGTCAGATGTTATATCCGTTACCATAAGACCTACTTCATCCATATGTGCCGACACCATAAGTTTGCTTTTTGCAGACTTTTTTCCCTTTTTAAACACAATAAGGTTGCCGAGATTATCTGTTTTAATATCATCGGCACAGTCTTTAATCTCGTTAATTATAAGATTGCGAACATTCCCCTCATCACCCGAGATACCGTTGCAAAGGCAAAGCTGTTCAAGCAATTTTATGTCAATCATTGAAAGCACCTCCGCATTTAATGTATTCGGCAATAAGCTTTGCCGTATTGTCAACATCAGCTACAGAAATAACTTCATTCTGTGTATGCATATATCGCTGTGGGATTGATACAACAGCAGTTTTTACACCTTTTCCGCTGATTGAAATATGGTCGGCATTTGTACCTGTTCTGCCTGCTATCGGTTCAAGCTGATACGGTATATTTTTATTATTTGCAACGCTTTCAAGCGATTTGCTCATTTCTTTGTTGAGAATTGAAGAAATGCAAATCATTGGTCCTTTGTCGAGTTCAACCGAAGAATAGAACCCTGAAACATCCGGCTGAGATGCAAAGCTTACATCAATAACAATTGACTCGTCTGCTTCAACTGTAAAAGCACCTGTTTTAGCGCCTGTGCCAAATGTTTCTTCCTGAGAGCTTAAAAGGATAATTACTTTATAATCTGTTTCATTGTCTTTCAATAACTCTGCACACTTAACAAGTGATGCAACACCGCATCTGTTATCAAGGCAAGGCGCAACAATTCTGCCGTTCAAAAGATTTGCCGGCTTTGAGGCAAATGTCAGCATATCACCGAATGAAATGAGTTTATTAACTTCATCATACGGCAGACCGAAATCAACCCAGATTTTGTCGATTGGCATAGCCTTGTCCTCTTTTCCGTCGGAAAGATGAGGAGGCATACAGCATACAACACCTGTTATATCAGGATTGTTTTGCAGACAAAGCAGAGTATCGGCAAGAGCTCTTGCGTCAATTCCTCCGCACGGAGAAGCTTTTACAAATCCGTTTTCATTTATTTCGGTAACCATAAATCCTATGCGGTCAATGTGAGCGTCAAGCAATACGGTTTTATCTGAATTTTTGTTACCGCAAACAGCCATAAGACTGCCGTTTGATATCTTTATGTCATCCGTGTAATTCGATAAAAACTTTTCGGCAACAGACAAAGCGGGTTCTTCCCTGCCCGACACACCCATTGCACAACAGAGTTCAAAAATAAGTTCTTTTGTGTTCATTGTATATCTTACTTCAAAGCGTTGACAATTGACTTGAAGTGATTACCTCTTTCTTCAAAATTCTTGTAAAGTCCGAAGCTTGCACTTGCGGGTGAAAGCGAAACAATATCTCCCTTTGTTGAACGCTCACGGGCAACAGCTACAGCCTCTTCCATATTTGTTACATTGACGATTTCAATTTCATCTGCATCATAGTTTGAAGCCTCTTTAACGGCTTTTTCAATTTTCGGGGCAGTATCACCGAGAAGAATAAGGAGTTTTACTTTATCGTTGATTACGGGTCCGAGCGGCTCATACGGAATATGCTTATCATATCCGCCTGCAATAATGCAGATTTTCTGCTTGTAAAGTGAAAGTGTGCCGAGTGCGGTTCTTGTAGGGCTTGACGCAATTGAATCGTTGTAATACTTAACACCGTCAACCTCTCTTACAAACTCTGCACGGTGAGCAACACCGCCAAAAGTCTTTGCAACAGCTGTCATTGTTTCTGCATCAACAAGTCCCCATACGGCTGAAATAGCGGCAAGATAATTTTCTACATTATGCATACCGGGAATTTTGATGTCATGAATGTTCATAATACGGGTAATTTTTCCGTAGTCATTATAGCAGATTGTATCGCCGTCAAGAAAAGCACCGTTTGAAACATTTTCTTTTACGGAGAACTTTGCGAGCTGACCTCTTACGCTGTCGGAAAAGCCGTTTGTAATCTCATTATCAAGGTTGAGAACAGCCTTTGAAAAAGCATTCTGATGAAGAATGATATTTTTCTTTGAATCAATGTACTCCTGCATATCCTTGTGTATATCAAGATGGTTAGGAGCAAGGTTTGTTACCACGGCAATATCCGGACTCTTTCTCATAGAGATAAGCTGAAAACTTGAAAGCTCAACTACTGCACAGTCATCGTCATTCACGCTTTCAATCTCAGGAAGAAGCGGCTTGCCGATATTACCTCCGAGGTGTACATTAAGACCTGCCGCCTTTAAAAATTCAGAAATAATCGTTGTTGTGGTTGTTTTGCCGTCAGAACCTGTCACAGCAATAATCCTGCACGGGCAAAGATCGAAGAAAACTTCCATTTCGGATGTAAGAACAACGCCCTTGTTACGAAGCGCAACAAGCTCATCCTTGTAAAAAGGTGTGCCCGGACTTCTGAAAACGATGTCGGCATCAATCTCGGAAAGATAATTTTCACCGAGTAAAAGTTCTGCACCGTACTCTTTAGCCTTAATACCGTTCTGTCCCAAATCTTCAAAATTCTTCTTATCGCAAGCAGTAACTTTTGCACCCTTTTCAACAAAAAGTTTTATAAGCGGAAGATTGCTTGTACCGATTCCGATAAAAGTAACTTTTTTCCCTTTTATACTGTCAAAAAATTTATCAGCCATAGCATTCATTGTAAAATCCCCTCTGCAATTAGTATTTTATGCCATTTCAGTGACTTTATGCCATACCATACAATTATACATTTTAACGGAAATAATTTCAACCGTAATACACTGATATTGCAATAATATTTTCAAAATGTTAAAATACGGTAGGTGATGTTATGCTGTACGATTTTATAATTATCAATAAAAAAGACAAAACTCCGCTTTACAGGCAGATTTATATGTCGGTCAGAAAATCAATTGAAACGGGAAGTCTGAAAAAAGGAACAAAGCTTCCGTCAATAAGGCGATTGAGTACCGACCTTGATGTTTCAAAAAGTACTGTCAACGGAGCGTATGAACAGCTGTGTGCAGAGGGATATATATCAAACAGGCCACGAAGCGGATATTATGTTGAGGCACAGTTCAGCGGTACACCGTCAAAAAGCGATAAAATGTCTTCAAATATCAACAAAACAAAAAGATACTATGAATATGATTTCAGCAGTAAAAGCATTGATGACGGTATAATCAACATAAACGAATGGAAAAAATATGTTAAAGAGGTTTTAAATCAAAACTATCTGCTCACTTCCTACGGTGAAGAACAGGGTGAAGAAATTCTGAGAAATGCTCTGCAAAAATACAGCCTCGGTACACGGAGTGTAAACACCTCATACGAAAATATTATCGTCGGAGCAGGCACTCAGACGCTTTTGCACATACTCTGTTCACTTCTCGGCAATAATAAGAAAATCGCACTTGCGGATTACAGCTACATTCAGAGTGAATATGTGTTCAACAGTCACGGTTACGACATCAAATATTTCAGATGTGATAAATACGGAGCCTGTATTGATTCACTTGAAGAAATCAATCCCGATATAATTCTTATAAATCCTAATTTTACCGTAAACAGCAACATTACAATGCCTGTTACACGCAGACTTGAGATAATCAAATGGGCAAAAGAAAATAATGTTTTGATTATTGAGGACGATTACAACGGTGAACTTCGATACAGTACGCACCCTATGCCGTGCGTACAGAATTATGATACCGAAAACACGGTTTATCTCGGCTCTTTTTCAAAGATACTTCTTCCCTCTGTCAGAATCAGTTATATGGTTCTTCCGCAAAAACTCACCGATGAATACAACAAAATCAAAAAATACACAAATCAGACAGCATCAAAAACAGAACAAATTGCCCTTGCAAAGTATATTAATAACGGTAAGCTTGATGTTCATCTGAGAAAAGCAAGAAGAATTTATCTTGAAAAAAGCAACCTTATGCTTTCAAACATAAAGAAATATTTCGGAACCTCCGTTAAAATTGTGTTTAACGAAACTTCGCTTTATGTTTCGCTGATTTTTAAGGATAAAACGATTGACGATTCTGTTATAAAAAAAATTGACGACGCATTAATTAAAACTATGCAGTTCAACAAAGCCGAAAATATGATTGTGTTAAGCTTTTCGGGAATAAAAGATGTAAAAATTGAAAGCGGAATAAAATTACTTTATGAAACAATTTCAAAATAGCATAACAAAACGGGACTGAAATCAGCCCCGTTTTTCTGCATAATCAGTTTTCACAACCGCATTTAAAAGAAGATGTATGAGAAGAGTCACGGTCGCCACGGTGTATTGCGTTCGGCGGAAAGAATGAGTCTGTAGGAAAATCAATTTTACTGAAAACTTCGCACGGATCATCGGGCGCTGACGGACATTCCTTGCGGGGAACACAAAAATCATAGGACGGAATCATAATCTGTACATCTCTTTCAAGCCTTGTAATCGTAAAAATACCGATTGTAACAAGCACTCGCTGTGTTTCAGGCTGTGCAGGTTCTCCGTCAAGGTAATCAATAACACAAGTCGGAAATGTTCTGCAAACAGTTATCGGATTCGCATTATTGTAATCCTGTAGATTTGCAGACAATGCCATTGGATTTGAAATTTGAACCGTTGCTCTCGGCAGGCAATAGGGATATTTGCACGGACAATCCGAATCTGATGTATCGCAAACAACATCTTTGTCACTGGAGAATGACTTTACGCAGCCTTCACCGCCGTAAAGCACAACTCTTTTGCCGTACATTGCAAGACCTGTGACAGTTTCGGGAATCGCACCTGCGGCTGTATAGGCTTCAACGGTGACGGCAAAATAGTACATCATATCAACCGAATAAAAGCCACGATGGAACGCAACAGGCTCAACCTCTACCGTAGATGTAATTATGCGCACATTACTTATCTTTACGGAACAAGCCCCATCAATAATTTTCTGGTTTGCTTCGGTAAACATAACAGGAAGATTTGAAAGGCAATCTTTTGCTCCGCAACTGTCATAGATTCGTGAAACATTGATACAAACAGGTTCACAACCGTTAGTTTGCTCGCCGCCTTCGGTGCATGCATTTTCCGAGGAACAGAAAGGTACATCTGACATAAAAATAACCTCCGTAAAAGTATTGACAGTTCAATTAATGCACTGTAACAATACATTTTATGGAGGTTTTGATTTTTGGTGATTAACAGCCGAAAATTAACCGTAAAACGGGGCAAGTGTTTTATTAATGTTATTAAACAGATTAATCGGACTGCTGTTTGAATAGTTTGAAAGTGCTATATAAATTTGATTTTCGTCTTTTGTAAAAGCGAGAGCGGCATTATACTTGTCGATTTTTCCTGTGTGAGAAATCATATTGCTGTCTTTTGACACAACAAAGCCGTAACCGTAGTTACCCTTGTACGGCGTTGTCATTTCTTTAAAAGATTTTTCCGAAATGAGCTTGTTTGTACAAAGAGCGTCAACCCATTTGAGTAAATCGGGAACATTGGAAATTAAACCAGTTGCAGAATATCCTACTCCGGGATACAATGTCCACGCATTATCGTAAATATCCTGATATCCTACAGCGAGCTTATCTGTGCCCTCAAAGCCTGTGTTCATCATTCCCGACGGTTTAAGAATATTCTCTTTAATATATTTTTCGTACGAGGTTTTGCTGACCTGTTCGATGATATCACCGAGAAGAAAATATGCACTGTTTGAGTACATATACTTCTCATCGGGTTCAAAATTAAGTTCCTGATCAAGTATCCAGTCCATTACGGCTTTTTTATTTTTCTTTGCGGAATTTTCGGCTGAAACCTTATATTCAAGCTGAGATTCGTTGTATGCATAAGTATTGGTATCGCCGTCTTTGTTGATGTAATCCTTTATGCCCGCTGTCATTGTAAGCAGGTTTTTAACGGTGATTTTTTTGCCGTATTTATATGACGGAAAATATTTGTCGATTGTATCATCAAGTGAAAGCTTTCCCTTCTCAACAAGCTGCATAACCGCAACAGCAGTAAACTGCTTTGTGAGCGAAGCAATTCTAAAGCATGTGTCCGTAGAATTCTTTGTGTGCCTGTCCTTGTCGGAAAATCCGTTAGTGCCGATATACTCAAGAGCATTTCCGATTTTGACATAAACCGTTCCCCTGAATTTGTTATCGGTTATTATTTCGTCAAGATTTTCGGAAATATCGGAAGATTTTCTTTTGAGTTCGGAATAGTTCCATGTGGGTTCTTGTGTCTGCTCATCGGACGTTGCCGCCTTTGTTACAGGCTGTGAAGCAACCACGGCAGTTGTTTTCTCGGTAGCAGATACAGAAGACTGCGTGTCTTTTCCGCAACCTGTAAGGCACACAGAAAAAGCTGTCAATGCGGAAATTGCAAGACACAGAACCTTTTTTGATGATATAAGCACTTTAATCACCTCAGATTTTTTTCATATTACTGCAATAGTTCGCCATAAGAGTTTTTGTACCGGCTTTGTCAAAGGCAATTTCAAGCATAGTATCTTTGCCCATTTTCTCAGCTTTCATTACCATACCCTTGCCAAACACCTTGTGCTGAACACAATCTCCTACATTGAATACAGCACCGCTCTTAACAGGAGGTTTTGTAAATCCAAATGATTTATTCGGTGAATACGAGCTACTCGATAATTTGCCGACGGAAACTTTTTCACCTGTTCCCGATGCAAACCCGGAAGTCGCCTGTGTGAACATCTGCTTTCTTCCACCGCTGTATTCAAGAAGATTATCGGGAATCTCGTTTAAGAATCTTGAGCCCTTGTTGTAGCTTGTTGATCCGAACAGCATTCTCGAATTTGTTTTCGTAAAATAGAGGATTTCCTTTGCTCTTGTAATTCCGACATAAGCAAGTCGCCTTTCTTCGTTGAGTTCATCGGGATTCATCATTGTTGCAACGGACGGAAACATTCCTTCTTCCATGCCTGCGATGAATACAACAGGAAATTCAAGTCCCTTTGCCGAATGTAATGTCATCATTACGCAGGTATCTGCATCTGCATCGTAGTTATCAATATCAGTCTGGAGAGAAATTTCTTCAAGAAATGCAGAGAGGTCTGCCTCATCGCCGTAGTCCTCTTCAAACTTGACGATATTTGAAGAAAGTTCTTCAATGTTTTCAATACGAACTTCAGGGTTGTCCTTTTCGGTTTTAAGATACTGTTCGTATGATGTGTGTTCAATCACAAGGTTATATAATTCTGCAAGAGAATATTCGCCACTCTGCTCGGCTTCAATAAGTCCGTCAATAAGTGCAACAAAAGCTTTGAGCTTTGCAGAGGCACGAGAAAGCTGCGGATAGTTTTCCGCCTCCTTGATTACATCGTAAATGCTTTCGCCGAGTCCTGCGGCAATGTCTGCGGCATGGGAAACGGTTGTCGCACCTATTCCCCTCTTAGGAACATTGATAATTCTTGAAAGTCTGACATCATCATGAGGATTATTTATAACCTGAAGATATGCAACCATATCACGAATTTCTTCACGGTCATAGAATCTGTGACCGCCGATTACACGGTGCGGAACACCGCTTCGTGACAAAGCCTGCTCAATTGCGTTTGACTGGGCATTCATTCTGTAAAGAATTGCATAGTCGGAATATTTTCTTCCGTCGGCTACACCGTCAAGAATGGTCTGAGCAATGAAATTAGCCTCGTCACGCTCATTCTCGGCTGTATGTACCTTAATTTTCTCGCCCTGACCGTTTTCGGTCCACAAAGTTTTACCCTTACGCATTGTGTTATTTGAGATGACCTCGTTAGCGGCATTGAGGATATTCTGTGTACTTCTGTAATTCTGTTCAAGGCGAATCATCTTTGCGTTCTTAAATGTATTTTCAAAAGAAAGAATATTTTCGATTGTAGCACCACGGAATTTGTAGATACTCTGGTCATCATCACCGACAACGCAGATGTTTCCGTATTTGCTTGCAAGCAGGCTTACAAACTTATACTGCACCTTGTTAGTATCTTGATACTCATCGACCATGATGTACTTGAACTGATTTCTGTAATAATCAAGTATATCGGGTGCTGTTTCAAAAAGCTTTACGGTATTACAAAGCATATCGTCAAAATCCATTGCATCGGCTGTTTTAAGCTTTGTCTGATAGATTTCATAAACCTTTGCAATCTGTGCTTTTCTGCTGTCAAATTCAGCCTCTTTACGCATTTCTTCGGGAGTAAGCATTTTATCCTTAGCCTTTGAAATTTCGGAGAGGATTGATTTTACAGGCAAAGTTTTTTTCGGCAATATTGAGTTGCTTTAAAATATTCTTGACGAGTTTTTTCTGATCGTCAGTCCCGTAAACCGTGAAATGACTTGTATAACCGATTCTGTCGCCGTATCTGCGAAGGATTCTTGCACAGGTTGAATGAAAGGTAGCCGCCCAGATGTCGGCACCGCCCTCGGGAACTGCCGCACAGATTCGTTCTTTAAGCTCTCCTGCGGCTTTATTGGTAAAAGTAATGGCAAGTATCTGCATGGTTTACAAAGCTCACACTGCAAAATGTAGGCTATTCTGTTAACAAGAACAGTTGTTTTGCCCGAACCGGCACCTGCAAGTATGAGCAAAGGTCCTTCTGTGCAGAAAACAGCCTGTTTCTGCATATCATTCATATGTGAAAAGTTTTTTTGAATCTCAGTCTGTACCATTTTTAACCTGCCTTAAAATATTGCAAAAGAAAGGGGCGAACGATGTTCGCCCTCAGTAAATTTTAAATAAATTATTTAATGCTGTCATTAAACATTTTAAGCATATCAGATGCCTTTTCGCCGATAATCATTGTAACAAAGTTACCGTCTTTTGTAACCTTACAATTTTTCACCATATCAAGCTCTTCTGCCGAATAGGAAGCATTCTGCTGAAAGATTGAATTATAGCGGTTTGTAAGAGCAGTTTCAACTCTTGAAGCGGCATCCGAATCAGTTGCCTCAACAAGAACTACCTCTGTATTTTTGCTGTCTGTATCAGACTTACCGACCTCAGCGGCAAACTGCTTGATATCGTCGGCATTGATATTGTAATATTTGTACATATCATCCTTTGTTTCATACTTTGTTGCATCTACGCTGTACTCGGAATTCATCTTATTCATAAGATCAGCAAGATTAACTTCCTTTGCACCGCAACCTGCAAATATCGAAAGGCAAAGAACAAGAGCAACTGCAAGCGAAATTACTTTTTTCATAAAATTACCTCCAAATTTTTAAAAAAGAAAATGCGCCGAACTTAAAAAAGTTCAGCGCCAAACTGGTCGAGGTGACAAGATTCGAACTTGCGACCCCATCGTCCCGAACGATGTGCGCTACCAAACTGCGCTACACCTCGAAATAAAAGAGCCCCGAATTACTTCGGGGCTGTGGCTGTGGAATAGGGATTCGAACCCCAACAAACAGAGTCAGAGTCTGTCGTGCTACCGTTACACTATTCCACAAGATGTAATTGCTACCGAACTTGCAACGATATGAATTATAAGACATATCGTTCAAAAAGTCAATACTTTTTTTAAAATTTTTTCAAAAAAGTTTTCAGACCTTCAAAACAGCCGACAACAACAGGATTTTTGACGAAAATATTTTAAAATTATTTTCGTCTGATCCTTATATCTCTGCCCAAAAAATCAAGCTGACGGGCATTTCCGCAGATTCTTGAAACAAATCTGTCAGTATAATTCTCCTGCAAATCTCTTATTGTCAGATTTGTATTTATAATTACGGGCTTGTTTGACAACATTCTTGAGTTAAAAATGTTGTAAAGCTGTGATACAGAAAATTGAGAATGGAATTCCGTTCCGAGGTCATCTATAATAAGTAAGTCGCATTCAACAAGCATATCAAATGTTGAATCATCTTCCTTGTTTGAAAAATATATTTTTTTCAAGCTTTGAAACAAGTTGCGGAGCAGACGCATAAATTACACCGTAACCCCTCTTTATTGCCTCGTTTGCAATTGCAAGCGACAGATGAGTTTTGCCGAGTCCGGTTGCGCCTTTCATAAGTATACTTTCCGAATGTGAGTTAAAGTTATCTGCATAATTCTGACAATATCTTAAAACTCTGCTCATATGGTCGTAAGGAGATACCTTAAGCTTTGGATCAACAGTCTTGTCATAATATTCAAGATTAAAGCTTTCAAATGTAGAAAGTGACAACGGAGCGTTTCTGTTAAGCTCGGCACATGCACAAGAAATAAGTGCCGATTTCATACACGAACATCTTACAGTCTTGCCGTTAATATCATAGTAACCCTTATCTCCACACTTTTTACAAAAATATTTTGGTTCAAAATAATTTTCGGGATAACCGTTATCTGTAAGGATTTTCCTGACCTCTGCCTGCATTGCAAGATTCTGATCACGAAGCTTTGAAACGGCGTCCTTCACATCTCCGCCTGCAAGAACTGCTCGGGCTGTTTTGATTCCGCCCACGGAAATCTGTTTTTCAAGTTCTTTCACACGGGGGAATTTTTTATAAACCTCTTCTTTTCTTCTTTCCGCTGCCTTTTCGGCGTTAAGTCTGCGTTCATGTAATGTGTCAGAAGCAGCCTTATAACACTATTGCTGTATCCCATACCAACCTCTTAATTAAAAATTATCAAGTGAATTAAATTTGTCGAGTTCATTAATATCATAAGATGACGACTGTTTCTGCGACGGCTTTGACGCTGATTTTTCATACTTATGAAGTTCGTCAAGCGTGTGCAGATTGCTTGCATTCCAACGCTTTAAGATTCCGTCAATGTAGCGAAGATTCATTGTTCCCTTTGTATCAACGCATCTTTCATACGCCTCTCTGAGCATTTCGGGCGAAAACTTCCACTCGCTTACCCACTTGTCACCGTATTCAAGCTGTTTTTTTGTAGGAGAACCGACATTTTTAAGTCCGAATGCTTTTGAAACAATTGAAAAGTTTGCCGTTGTTTTTTGAATCTGCTTAATCTTGTTATCAGCCGCCTCAAGCGAATAAACACCGTCATTTGCCCATTGAATACCGATATTTTCAATCGTTCTTATATTGCCCTTATCAATGCTTGCACAATAATGTATAAGCATAAAGATAACATCAAGCGGAAGTCCGCAGGTGTCCTTGAGCATAAGCAGAGTTGCAATATCGGAATTTGAAAGAACTTTTCCGAGTGTTGTCTGCGTTTCTTCAACAAGCATTTTTAATTCTTCATCAACCGCAAGCCTTTGTGCCGTAAATACAAAATCAGGCTTTTGCGGTCTTGTAGCAGTAAAATGTTTTTGCGGTTCTTCTGCGTTTTCCTTTGGTGACTGTTCTGTTTCCTGTTTTACAGGCTCTTGAACCGCTTGAACAGGCTGTGGCACTGTCTGTTGTGGCTGTAAAACAGTCTGAACAGGTTGCGGTGTCTGTTCCGTTTGAGCAGGAGTTTGCGGTGCAGGAACAAATTCCTCGTTATTTTTTACGGGAGTAAAGGTATTTTCAATTCGATTAAATACACCAATACTAACCCAATAGTCAAGCGCCTCGGGAATATCGGTTACATTGACACCTGTTGCCTTTGAAATTTCTGTGTCGTCAACGGAACGACCGGCATTACGAAGGACAAACAAAAGGACTTTAAGCTTTACGCCGTCAGAAAATTTTAATCCTTCATCGACTACTTTGGAGGGAACTGCAAAAATTGAGTTCCATGCTCCCAAATCTATATTAATTGACATTATATCCTACTTTCTGTGATTTGCTTTTTGTAAATGTCTGTTACAATACTTATAATAGTTTCATTCTCTTAAAGTAATGAAACATCTGCACTTGGATTTTAATCAGAACAACGCTCTGCTTTCATAACAGGGAGCAAAGTTTGTAACAAAGTGCAACCTGTATTTAAATTATAACATAGATTTTCAATTTTAAAAACAAAAAAATAAAATTATCTGGATTTTTTTCTGTTTCTGTGATAATATGATTTCAAATTATGAAAAGAGGTATTACAATGAAATATTCATATTTCCCTACGGGAGTTTGCTCCAGACAGATTAATCTTGAACTTGATGACAACGGTAAAATCACAAGCTGTGAGTTTGTGGGCGGCTGTTCAGGCAACACTCAGGGCATTTGTATGCTTGTTAAAGGTATGGACGCAAAAGACGCTGTTGACAAATTAAAAGGCATTGACTGCGTGGCAGAGGCACATCCTGCCCCGATCAGCTTTCAAAGGCTCTTGTTGAAGCATTAAAACTTATCTAAATCGTTTTTGCGTATAAGTTTAATTATTATTCCGATAAGGAATTTTACTGCATAAGAAAGCGCAATTACAAACAAGGTAATCACACTCATTATTGTTATGATAATGAACAAACACAACATAAAAACATCCTTACAGATTTTTAATTTCATTATATCTGCAAGGATGTTATTTTTTTGGTTTATTATGTAGTACAGAGCAAAAAATTATTTAGAAAGGAAGTAATCCATCATTGTGAAACCTTTTTCAATATAGTTGCCTGTCTTTTTAGCCTCTTCTTCACAGAATTTGCTTACGCCGCTGTCAACTTCGTTCTTGCTGTCATAGATAAGATACGGAACAGGATTTGAAGTGTGTGTGCGGATAGAAAGAGGTGTGGGATGATCGGGACATACGAGTACGGCAAAATCATCAAAAGTTCTGAGAAAATCGGTTACGGGCTTGAGAATATGCTCATCAATGAGTTCAATAGCCTTTACTTTGTTCTCAATCTCTCCTCTGTGACCGCATTCATCGGGAGCTTCAACATGGATATATACAAAATCCGCACCGTTTTTGAATTCATCAATTGCGGCTTTGCACTTTCCGTCAAAGTTTGTGTCAATATAGCCTGTTGCACCCTCAACATCAACGCTCTTCATGCCGGCACAAATTGCGATACCTTTGAGAAGGTCAACAGCAGAAATCATACTGCCCTTTTTGCCGAACTTGCCGAAGAAGCTGTCAAGAGCAGCTTTGTACCCTCGCCCCAGAGCCAAATTGAGTTAGCAGGACGAAGTCCTTTTTCAACTCTTGCCTTGTTTACAGGATGATCTTTGAGCAAATCATAGCTTTTTTTCATCAAATCATAGAGAGCGGCAGTATCGTCGCCCTTTGGAATATATTCTTTAATTACACGACCTGAGATATCATGAGGAGGTGTGAGTTCGCCCGGATGAGGATTGCCGTTTTTCCATACAAGACAATGACGGTATGCAACACCCGAATAGAACTTAAAAATATCGTTGCCGAGCTTTTCCTCAACATAGTTGATAAGTTCTCTTGCCTCTTCTGTTGAAATGTCGCCTGCACAATAGTCAACCATAGACTTGTCCTCGTAGTTTTCTTCATCGGACAGAGTTACAAGGTTACATCTTAATGTTACATCGGTGTCTTTAAGGTCAATACCGATACTTGCCGCCTCAAGCGGAGAGCGACCGCTGTAATAAACAGCAGGCTCATAACCGAGAACCGAAAGGTTTGCAACATCGCTGCCGGGTTTGAGTCCTTCGGCAACGGTTTTAACCATTCCGACCTCGCCTTTTGAGGCAAGGTAATCCATACAAGGCTTAACAGCCTTTGCCATAGGAGTTGAATTATCAAGCTGTGCGTTTGGCTCATCAGCCATACCGTCACAGAGCATTACTAAATACTTCATACTAATTCATAGCCTTTCCGTATAATATGAAATTTATTTCTGAAGTGTGCCAAGACTTGCACACTTTAAATATGCGTTGATAAAGCCGTCAAGATCGCCGTCCATAACAGCCTGAATGTTACCTGTTTCAAAGCCTGTTCTGTGGTCTTTTACCATTGTATACGGCATAAATACATAGCTTCGGATCTGTGAACCCCAGGTAATTTCCTTTTGAACGCCCTTGATGTCCTCAATCTTTTCAAGATGCTCACGCTCTTTGATTTCAACGAGCTTTGAAATAAGCATATTCATAGCAACATCACGGTTCTGATACTGACTGCGCTCAACCTGACTGGCAACAACGATACCTGTAGGAATATGAGTAAGACGAACAGCAGATGAAGTCTTGTTGACCTTCTGACCGCCTGCACCGCTGGCACGGTAAACATCCATTTTAATATCTTCGGGCGGAATGTGAACTTCTGTATCTTTTGCAATTTCCGGCATAACCTCAAGAGATGAGAAGCTTGTGTGTCTTCTGCCTGCCGAGTCAAACGGAGATACACGAACAAGACGGTGAACACCTGCCTCGCTCTTTAAGTAGCCGTAAGCATTTTCACCTTCAACAAGGAGCACGGCACTTTTAAGTCCTGCCTCATCGCCGTCAAGGTAGTCAACTTCTTTAACCTTAAAGCCGTGAGCCTCTGCCCAACGGGTGTACATTCTGTAAAGCATTTCTGCCCAGTCCTGAGCCTCTGTTCCGCCCGAACCTGCGTGAAATGTAAGAATTGCGTTATTTTTATCATATTCGCCTGTGAGCAAAGTCTGCAAACGCTGTTTTTCAAGATTATCCTTGACAGCCTCAACTTCGCTTTCTGCCTCTTCAAGAAGAGATTCGTCCTCTTCCTCATTTGCAAGTTCAATCAAAGCGTGGGTATCTTCATATTTAGAAACAAGGTTTTCATAAGCCTCAACCTTGCCCTTTAAAGAACCCGTACGCTGTAAAACCTTTTGTGATTTTTCCACATCGTCCCAAAATCCCGGCTCGGTTGCCTTGAGTTCAAGCTGTTGAATCTCCGAGAGCATGCCCTTCATACCGAGTGCATCGGACAAATCGTCTATTTCAGGCTTGAGAGCCTGAAGCTTTAAAAGTAATTCCTCAAACTGTACCATAAACATGTACCTTTCTGAATATAGTTTATTCTTTCACAATTTAATATTATAGCAAAAACATCCACAAAAGTAAAGAAAAACAGCTATTTTATTCATAAGTAAACTTATACACAAAAACAAGTTGCATTTGTCAATACTATTTGTTATAATTAAGGTGTAAAGGTACACCGTATCGTGTATCCTTTGGAGGTTTATAATGGAATTTACAGAATACAAATGTCCGGTATGTGACAAACAGTTCAAAAAGGGTGACGATATTGTAGTCTGCCCTGAATGCGGAGCACCGCATCACAGAGAATGTTATGAAAAAGAAGGTCATTGTCATTTTGCAGACAAACACGGTGCTGATTTTTCTTTTGAAAAGGAACAGCTTGAAGAGGCCGAACAGCAGGCAGAGCAGGACGCTAAAGACGGTGTAGTTCTTTGCAAGCGCTGCGGAGCGGAAAATCCGAAAGAAATGTTCTATTGCTGCAGCTGCGGCGCACCGCTTTATGGTGATGACAAAAACAATCCGAACTTTCAGCAGAATCAGAATAACGGTCAGCCAAACCCGAATTTCAATCAAAATCAGGGTATGCCGCCGTTCGGTGTTCCTTTTGGTCAGGCAAATCCGCAAATGGCTGCCGCTTTTGATCCTATGGCAGGAATGAAGAGCGACGAACCGCTTGTTGACGATATCACTGCAGGTGAAGCCGCAAAATTCATTGGTAAGAACACCCCTTATTATCTGAGGGTTTTCAACTTTATCAATAGGTTTAAAAAGAGCAGATTCAATTTTTCCGCATTTATTTTATCGGGAATATATTTTCTGTACCGAAAAATGTACGGCTTAGGCGTATTGTTCTCAGCTCTCGTACTCGGTTCAATGGTAGGTTCTGCTTATATTTCATCGCTTCCGGCATGGAAATCTATCTACACAGGCATAGTACAGGCTCAGCAATCCGGACAGGTGCTTTCGCTTAGTAATTCTTTCGGACTTTCACCGACTGAGTTTTTACTGTTTCTCTCTCCTCTGCTTGCAAATGCGGTTTCACTTATAGTAATGGTTGTCAGCGGTTTAATTGCAAACAAATGTTACTACAATCACTCTGTTAAGAAAATTAAAAAGATAAAAAGTACAACAAATAAAGAACTTTTGAATGAGGCACTCGAAACAAAAGGCGGAGTAAATCTCCCGATTGCTATTTCTGTAGCTTTTGCTTTCCTTGTTGTCAATTATCTGCCGATGTTCTTAATGTAAATGGCAGAAACACCGTAATAAATGTATAGAAACATAATAAGTAAAAAGTTTAATGAGAAAGAAGGAATATTATGAGTATAACAAAGGCGGTTATCCCGGCGGCGGGACTCGGTACAAGAGTTCTTCCCGCAACAAAAAATATGCCGAAAGAAATGTATCCTATCGTTGACAAGCCAACTATTCAGTTCATAGTTGAGGAGGCTGTTGCGGCAGGAATTACAGATATTCTCATCATCACAAACCGTGGCAAAGGACTTATGGAGGATCATTTTGACGCTTCTCCCGAACTTGAAGTCTGCTTGAAAAGAGCGGCAAAAACAGAATTTCTTGAAACAGTCAGAAATATTTCAAACCTTGCAAACATTTCTTTTATCAGACAGAAAGAAATGAAAGGCCTTGGACATGCCGTTCTCAAAGCAAAATCTTTTGTAGGCAATGAACCTTTTGCCGTTATGTACGGTGACGGCGTTATTACAGGCAAGGTTCCTGCAATCAAACAGCTCATTGATCATTACGGTGAATACGGTGAAGGAGTTGTAGGTGTTAAAAAGGTTGATGCCAAAGACATTCACAAGTACGGTTCGCTCAAAGTTGAACATATGCACGACAATATTTTTGCCTGTACGGACATGAAGGAAAAGCCGCAGACTCCCGAAGAAGTTCTTTCGCTTTATTCGATTCTTGACAGATGCGTGCTCCCGGCTGAAATTTTCGGAATTCTCGAAAATACAAAGCCCGGAATCGGCGGAGAAATTCAGCTTACAGACGCAATGAGAGAGATTGCAATAACAAAAGGAATGACAGCCGTTGAGTTTGAGGGCAAGAGATACGATATGGGCAATAAATTCGGAATCTTGCAGGCTCAGATAGAAATTGGGCTTGAACACCCTGAAACAAAAGATTTATTGAAGGATTACATAAAAAATCTTGCAAAAACTTTGTAAAAAGGTATTGCAATTTTCAGAAAAGTGCAGTATACTGTGCTACAGTTAAATATTGGATTCAAAAAAACAAGGAGGATTTCACATCATATCAGTGCGAAATCCTCTTTTTGCTTTTAAGAGCTATTTTAATTCTTTGTTATTCAATTGTTATTTCATAAGGGCAACAGTTTTCATATATATAGTATGATTTGAACCCGGCTTTAAAAGCAAGCTCTATTCCCTTTTCAATATCTCTGCCGACATCATTTATATTATGTGCGTCACTTCCGAGGGTTATGTACTTGCCTCCAAGGTCGTGATAGCGTTTAATTTCATCAAATGCAGGGAGAGTTTCACCGAGTCCTTTGAACAGTCCCGAAACATTAATTTCAAGAGCCTTATCCTTTTTAATAAGTTTTTCGTAGATAAGGTCAATCTTATCTCTGTACGGTGAAAGACTCGGAATAACGCCCGTGTCACGCTTAATATATCTCAACGGATATGTAAGGTGTGCAAGAGTACAAAAGCTGTCAAAAGAGGCGGTTTCGAGAAGTTCATCAAAGTACATATCAAGAATTATATGTGCATCTTCTTTTTTAAAGTCCATATAATAAAAATCCGGTCTGTTTCTCAGGTTATGCACGGATGCGATTATTATGTCAAAATCTCCAAAACAAAGTGCTTTTTTTGTACATTCGGCATTGTGCATCGGCTCACCGAGTTCAATGCCTCTCAGTATTTTGATTTTACCCTTGTATCTATCTTGCATAATCGAAGTTTCATAATTCGATTTTGGAATTAATTTGCTGAAATCTCCGTACTCACTTTCAGAGCCAAGCAAAATCTCGGGAGCTTCGCAGTGGTCGGTGATTGCAAGTGCAAAAAGTCCCTTGTTACAGGCACTGTTGCACATTTCTTCAACTGTATTTTCAGCATCAAAAGAGTTGCTTGAATGGGTATGAATATCACATATTTTCATTAGTAAAACACCTCACAAAAAAGATGATAACATATGAAAAAATTTTTTTCAATATTGCACTTTACTTTATTAAAAATTAGTTATATAATATGCACAAATAAAGAAAAGCAGTTTTATGCAGAATTCCAACGAAAATCTGCATAAACAGGAGGTAAAAAATGAAGGCAGTTATCACAGTAATCGGTAAAGACAGCGTTGGAATCCTTGCAAAAGTTTCAGAGGCCTGTTCAAAGGCTGATGTTAATATCGTGGAAGTAACACAGAGTGTTCTTCAGGATATGTTTGCTATGATTATGCTTGTTGAAATTGACAAATCCAACATCGGATTTGAGCAGCTCCGTACAAACCTCAAAGCAGTCGGAGAATCAACAAATACAAAGGTTCATGTTATGCACGAGGACATCTTTAACAGCATGCACAGAATTTGATCAGTGCTACCGAATTGAAAGGATATACATAATATGTTAGAAACAAGAGATATACTTGAAACCATAAATATGATAGACAATGAAAACCTTGATGTAAGAACAATTACAATGGGTATTTCATTGCTTGACTGCATTGACGAGGACATTGATAAGGCTTGCACAAAGGTTTATGACAAAATCTGTCGAAATGCAAAAGACCTTGTTAAAACAGGTGAAGACATCCAGAAGGAATTTGGTATTCCGATTATACATAAAAGAATTTCAGTTACCCCTATCGGTATGGTAGCCGCTCCGTGCCAGAGCAAGAATGTTGTCAAGTTTGCCCACACTCTTGACAAAGCCGCAAAGGAACTCGGTGTAAACTTCATCGGCGGTTATTCCGCTCTTGTTCAGAAGGGTTTTGCAAGCGGTGACTACGCTCTTATTGAGAGTATTCCACAGGCCTTGAGCGAAACCGATTTCGTTTGTTCATCCGTAAATATCGGTTCTACAAAAGCCGGCATCAATATGGATGCTGTTAAGATGATGGGTAAGGTCGTTAAGCAGGCTGCAGAAGTTACAGCCGACAGAAACTGCATCGGTGCCGCAAAGCTCGTTGTATTCTGTAACGCTCCCGAAGACAACCCGTTTATGGCGGGTGCTTTCCACGGTGTCGGTGAAGCCGATACTGTTATCAATGTCGGTGTATCGGGTCCCGGCGTTGTAAGAGCCGCTCTTGCAAAAGACGGTGCCGGAAAAGACATCACGGAAATTGCAGATATGGTTAAGAAAACTGCATTCAAAATCACCCGTATGGGACAGCTTGTTGCAAGAGAAGCAAGCAAGCGACTTTGTGTTCCCTTTGGTATTGTTGACCTTTCACTTGCCCCGACACCTGCTGTCGGTGACAGTGTTGCATATATCTTGAGGAGATGGGACTTGAAGTGTGCGGATGCCACGGTACAACCGCTGCACTTGCACTTCTTAATGACGCTGTTAAAAAAGGCGGCGTTATGGCTTCTTCCCATGTCGGCGGTCTGAGCGGTGCTTTTATCCCCGTTTCCGAGGATGCAGGTATGATTCATGCCGCTACTGAAGGTTACCTTGATATTACAAAACTTGAATCAATGACAGCCGTATGTTCGGTTGGTCTTGACATGATTGTAGTACCCGGTGACATAACTCCCGAGGTTATCTCTGCAATTATTGCAGATGAGGCTGCAATTGGTATGGTAAATACCAAAACAACTGCGGTAAGACTTATTCCGGCTATCGGAAAAAGTGCAGGCGAAGAACTTAATTTCGGCGGACTGCTCGGCAGAGGTCCCGTTATGCCTGTAAGGAAAGGTTCACCGGAGGCATTTATTAAGCGTGGCGGAAGAATTCCGGCTCCGCTTCAGGCGCTTAAAAACTAATTTTTCACGGGGGTGGTTTTATGGAGAATATGATTAAAAAAATCGTTGATGCCGACAACGAAGCCAAAGCCATGGAAAAGGATACTCTTGAAGAAAAAGAGGAACTTTCCAAAACTATTGAAGCCGAAACGAAGAAGATTTATGACGACTTCATGGCAAAAGCTGAAGAGGTTGTGAAACGCAACGACATTCAGGAAACAAAGAAAGCCGAACAGCAATGGGAGGAAATTCAGGGCAAGCACAATTCAGTGCATATCAAGCTTGACTCTGATTTTAAACTCAACTGTGACAAGTGGGTTGACGAAATCGTCAAAAGAACGGTTGCACAGTAACATTCCATTTACTGTTTACAAGGAGGTGTATGCGGATAATGTCAAAAACTTCGTTTGCAGTTCTGACAAAAGCAAGGTCAAAGTTCGGCAACAGACTTACCGAAAAGGATTACCAGAGTTTGCTTGCATGCCAGAGCGTCGGAGAGATTATGTCGTATCTTAAAAATAATACGCATTACTCCAAGGCTCTGACGGATGTCAGTGAGCGTGAAATTCACAGAGGACGGCTTGAGGCTCTTTTGAGACAAAACCTTTTCTATGAATTTGACTCTTTGTGCAGATACGATTCGAGCGTAAGCTCGGGTTTGTCATCGTACATTATCTCGACATTAGAGGTTGAGCAGATTATAAGATTCCTTATCCTGCTCAGTTCAAACTCGACTGACAAGTTCATCTATCAATTCCCGGGGTATATTTCAAAGCATACGGAAATAGATGTTAACAAGCTTGCCAACGCAAAAAATTATGAAGAGTTTCTGAACGCCACACAGTCCTCCCAATTCTACGATATTCTCAAGCAATTTTCTCCAGATGAGAAAAATCGACTTCCAATATCGGACATTGAGAACAAGCTGTATAACTTGGTGTTCGGAAAACTGACAAAACTGATTAAAGCTACAACAAAAGGACAGGAAAAGCACGAACTTATCAACTTTTTCTTTACGATTAACGATTATAATATTTTCTCGAGAATTCTGAGATTGAAAAAGTATTATAAGCTTTCTCCCGATGATATCAAAGCAAACCTCTTGCTTAATTACACAAATCTCAGCGAAAAGACCATTGACATGATGTGTAAGGCGGAATCTTCGGGCGAGATATTCTCAATTATGCAGAATACGCATAACGGAAGATTGATTGATAAAATCGGATATGTTTATGCAAGCGATATTTCACCGAGAGTAAAATACAGGCTTGCAAAGAAAAATATGCACTTTTCCAACAACCCTTCGGTTGTAATGATTTCATATGTTTTTGTTGCCGAAACAGAGCTGATGAATATTGTCACTCTAATTGAGGGCACAAGATATGAACTTGACAATAAAATTACACAGTCATTGCTCATTAAATGATTATTTGACTGTCAAGAAGAGGTGATTATAATTTGGCTGTTTCAACCATGCAGGCCGTAAGCATTATCGGACTTACAAGGGATATTGATAATGTAATATCGGTACTTGGTGAATCAGGTGTGTTCCATCCCGATGATGTTTCATCTTTCTACAGCAACACAAAGGATTTTACACATCTGCAATCAAAAAACATCTATGCTGAACCTCTTAACACTCTTAAAGCAACATTAAGCCTTACAAAACGCAAGTTTAATCTTGTTGATGTAAGTGACTTTAATCCGACCTTTAAAGAAATTGAGCTGTTTACAAATCAGATAAACAGCGACATTGAAGTTCTTGCAGATGACAGGCTGTTTGTTGAAGAGCAGTTGATGCAGGCAAAGGAAAATCTTGTTGAAACAACACACTTTGTCGGACTTGGGGTTGAAATTGAAAAGGTTTTAACCTTAAAGTATATCAGTTCACGCTTTGGCAGATTGCCTAAGGAAAGCTTTGAAAAGCTTTCAGCCTATAAAGATAATCCTTATGTGGATTTTATTGTCTGTTCCGAGGATAAATCACATTATTGGGGCGTTTATTTTGCTCCGATTGACAAAACCGAGGAAATTGACAGAATCTTTTCAGGATTGTACTTTGAAAAATGTGATGTTCTCGGAGTTAATGACACACCGAGAATTCATCTGAAAAAACTTGAGAGCCTTATTCCCCATCTTGAGGAAAAGCTTAAAGAAGCTCAGAAGCGAGTTGACGATTATGTTGACAAGTATGAGGTTAGAATCTGTAAATATCTTTCTAAGCTTGAAGAGCTTAATCTTTATGCCAAAATCCGCACAAAAGCATTGCAATACAGCAAAAGCTTTATCATTGTAGGTTGGGTTCCTACAGAGGATGCTAAGCCTCTCAGACGCAGACTCAAAAAAATTGCCAGCGTCAATGTAGATTTTTCAGACGGCAAGACGGAGATTGCAAAATCGCCGCCTGTCAAACTCAAAAACTGTTTCCTTGCAAAACCGTTTGAATTTTACACAGAGATGTACGGTGTTCCGAAATATAACGAAATTGATCCGTCACTCTTTATCGCTATCACTTATGTCATTATATTCGGCATAATGTTTGCTGACCTCGGTCAGGGCATTTGTGTATCAATTGTCGGTGCGCTTATGTGGAAACTCAGGAAAATGAAAATCGGTAAGATTCTTGTGCCGTGCGGAATTTCTTCTGCGATATTCGGCTGTGTGTTCGGAAGTGTGTTCGGATTTGAGCATGTGCTCGATCCTCTTTACAAGGCACTCTTCGGACTTGATGAAAAACCGATTGAAGTAATGTCATCAGGCTCAATTGTAATGATTCTTCTTGCGGCTGTTGCAATAGGTATTTCGCTTGTTGTGGTTGCTATGGGACTTAATATTTACAGTTCCTTCAAGCAGGGAGAAGTGGGAAGAGCCTTGTTCGGATCAAGCGGTTGTGCAGGTCTTGTATTCTACTGTTCAATTATTTTCGGTGTTGCAGGACAGCTCGTATTGGGTCTGCAGGTATTTTCCCTTGCATACATTCTTTGCCTTATCGTTCTCCCCTATCTGCTCATCTTCTTTGGTGAGCCTCTCGGACTTCTTATTACCGGTGAAAAAGACTGGCAGCCCGAAAGCTGGGGCGGATATATTCTTGAGCATGCTATCGAGTCAATCGAATTTTTGCTTGAGTATGTTACAAACACGGTAAGCTTTTTAAGAGTCGGTGCATTCGTTCTTGTACACGCAGGTATGATGACGGTTGTTTTCGTACTTGCCCAAACAGCTCCCGCAGTAGCATACTGGCCCGTAGTTGTTTTAGGTAATGTTTTTGTAATGGTTCTTGAGGCGCTTCTTGTTGCAATTCAGGTGTTAAGACTTGAATATTACGAGATGTTCAGCCGTTTCTATTCCGGTGAAGGCAGACCTTACGAACCTGTTAAATTAAATATTGATTGATAATTTTTTGGAGGTATTATTATGTTATTCAATTTAATTATGTTAGCTGTTCCGGTAGTATTCCTTTGTGCATCTGCAATTCTTGCAGTAAAGGCTTTTGAACACGGCAAGAACAGAAAGAAAACAGTTCTTACTCAGATTTGCTCATTCGCTGCTGTATTTGCATTCTGCATGGTATGCCCTATCGTAGCAAGTGCTGCTACAGGTGATGCCGCTACAGCTACATCGGGTATGGCTGACGGTCTTGCATATATCGGTGCCGCTCTTGCAACAGGTCTTTCATGTATCGGCGGCGGTATTGCCGTTGGTAACGCTGCTCCTGCCGCTATCGGTGCTACAAGTGAAGATCCTAAGGCATTCGGTAAAGCAATCATCTTCGTTGTACTTGGTGAAGGTATCGCTATTTACGGTATGCTCGTTTCAATTCTTCTTATCTTTGCAAGATAATTTAAGCGATTTAAGTTTCGTTAAGGATTGATTATTATGAAATTTTTTCTTATAAGTGATAATGTCGATACCAAAATGGGTATGAGATTTGCAGGTATTGAAGGCGTAGTTGTTCATCAGGAAGATGAGGTACGCAGTGAGCTTGAAAAGGCTGTGAACAGGGATGATATTGCAGTTATTCTTATTACGGAAACACTTGTTTCGCTCTGTCCAGACCTTATTTATGACCTCAAGCTTAACCGCAAACAGCCGCTTATTGTTGAAATTCCCGACCGTCACGGTAACGGAAGAACCAAGGACAGTATTACAAAATATGTTCAGGACGCAATCGGCGTAAAGCTGTAATTATCACATATCTGAATTTATTCAGGGAGGTTATTTTTAATGGAAAACTCCAAAAACAAAACAGATAACTTTCTGAAAGCCATTAAAAAATATGCTGATGAACAAAGAAGTGCCATGCAGACAGAGGTTGCTCAGCTTAAAGAAGAAAAGCTGAAAGAGGCAACCGAAAAAGGCAGACATGACAGCGAAAAATATATCAAGGACAAACTTGAAGAATCAAGAAACAGGCAGACTGGTATTCTTGCAAAGAAAATTCAGGAAGGTCAGAAAAAACTGTTTCTCGAGAGAGCTGAAATGACTGAAAGCGTATTTAAAAAGGCTGAAGAAAAGCTTGTTGAATACACAAAAACATCAGATTACTCAAACAGCCTTGTAAAAAGTGCAAAGGAAGTTGCTAAGCTTTTTGCAGACAATGACTGTGTTGTTTATGTCAACGAAAGAGATATGAAGAACTCAGACAAAATCAAGGCAGTTTTTGCAGGAAGCACTGAGGTTGTTGCCGACAAATCGATTAAAATCGGCGGAATCAAAGGCTTTTGCAAGGCAATGAATATTGTTGCCGATGAAACTCTTGACAGCAAGCTCTATGCACAGAAAGAATGGTTTATTGAAAATTCCGGACTGAGTGTGCTTTAATCTTGCTGACTGTTAATTTCTTTTGAAAGAGATGGTAATAATATGGAAAACAACAATGTTATATATGGAATAAACGGACCTGTTGTTACCGTAAAAAATACCGACAGCTTTGAGATGATGGAAATGGTTCATGTAGGCAAGCAAAAGCTTGTCGGTGAAATCATCGGTATTACAGACGACATCACAACTATTCAGGTTTATGAGGAAACAACAGGACTTAAACCGGGCGATCCCGTTGAGGGTACCGGTGCTCCTATGAATGTTCTTCTCGGCCCCGGTATTATTGATAACATCTTTGACGGTATTGAAAGACCGCTGAAGGCTATTGAAGAAGAAGCAGGTGCGTTTATTAACCGTGGTTCTTCGGTTTCTGCTCTTGATGACAAGAAGCTGTGGAATGTTACAATGAAGTCAAAGTCGGTGACAAGCTTGAGGGCGGTCAAATTTACGCTACTCTCCCCGAAACTCCTATCATTGAACACAGACTTATGGTTCCGCCTGAGCTTTCGGGTGAAGTAGTAAAGGTTAACCCCAACGGCGACTACAAGCTCTTTGATACAGTTGTTGTAATCAAGGATGACGAAGGCGTTGAGCACAACCTTACCCTTTGTCAGCAGTGGCCAATCAGAACTTCCCGTCCTGTTAAGGAAAGACTTACATCATCTGTTCCGCTTATCACGGGTCAGAGAGTTATTGATACTCTCTTCCCTATTGCAAAGGGCGGTACAGCAGCTATTCCGGGCGGTTTCGGTACAGGTAAAACAATGACTCAGCACCAGCTTGCAAAATGGTGCGACGCCGATATCATCATCTATGTCGGTTGCGGTGAGCGTGGTAACGAGATGAGCCAGGTTCTTGAGGAATTCTCAGAGCTTATTGACCCAAAGTCACAGCGTCCTATGACCGACAGAACCGTACTTATCGCCAACACATCAAATATGCCTGTTGCAGCTCGTGAGGCTTCAATTTACACAGGTATTACTCTTGGCGAATATTACAGAGATATGGGTTACCATGTTGCCATGATGCTGACTCAACATCCCGTTGGGCTGAGGCTCTCCGTGAGATTTCAGGCCGACTTGAAGAAATGCCTGCCGAAGAAGGTTTCCCTGCGTACCTTCCTTCAAGACTTGCCGAGTTCTATGAGCGTGGCGGTCGTGCCGAGGTTCTCAGCGGCGGCGAAGGTTCTGTAACGCTTATCGGTGCGGTTTCTCCGCAGGGTTCAGACTTCTCTGAGCCTGTAACACAGAACACAAAGCGTTTTACAAGATGTTTCTGGGCTCTTGATAAGGCTCTTGCTTATTCAAGACATTATCCCGCAATTAACTGGATGGACAGCTACAGCGAGTATTTTAACGACCTTGATCCGTGGTTCAGGGAAAATCTCGGTGAGGATTTTATTGAATACAGAAACAGAATAAGCGCACTTTTACAGGAAGAAAGTTCACTTATGGAAATCGTAAAGCTATCGGTTCGGATGTACTCCCCGATGACCAGAAGCTTGTAATTGAAACAGCAAGAGTAATTCGTGTAGGTTTCTTACAGCAGAACGCTTTCCATGCCGATGATACTTATGTTCCGCTTGAAAAGCAAAAGCTTATGATGAAAACCATTCTTCATCTTCATGCCAAAGCTAAGGATATAGTTGCTCAGAATATTCCGCTTTCCAAGATTCTTAACCTTGGTCTGTTTGATAAGCTTACAAAGATGAAGTATGATATTCCTAACAGCAAGCCTGAAATGTTTGACGATTACATTAAGGAAATTGACGAAAAGCTTGCTGCAATTTCTTAATAAGGAGGGAACGCAATAATGATTATAGATTATGTAGGCGTTAAAGAAATTAACGGCTCTCTTATAGTTATGGACGGTGTTAAGGGCGTTTCCAACGAGGAAATTGTTGACATTCGTCTTGATAACGGTACAATGCGTCAGGGTCGTGTCGTTCAGATTGAGGGCGAAAGAATAGTTGTTCAGGTTTTTGAGGGTACAAGAAGAATCAGCCTTAAAAACACAAGAACAAGACTTACAGGTCATCCTATGGAGATGCCTCTTTCCCCTGAAATTATCGGCCGTGTACTTGACGGTGCGGGCAAACCTATTGACGGACTCGGAGATATTTTCCCTGTTAAAAAGGCTAATATCAACGGTACTCCTATCAACCCTGTTTCCCGTGTTTATCCTAAAAACTACATCAACACTGGTATTTCAACCATTGATACGCTTATGACTCTTATCAGAGGTCAGAAGCTGCCTATCTTCTCCGGCTCAGGTATGAAGCATAATGACCTTGCCGTTCAGATTGTAAGACAGGCTAAAATCAGCGGTGCAAACAGCTCTAACTTCGGTGTTGTATTTGCCGCAATGGGTGTTCAAAAAGATGTTGCAGAATACTTTAAGAAGAGCTTTGAAGAAAGCGGCGTACTTTCAAGAGTTGTAATGCTTTTGAACCTTTCAAACGATCCTATCATTGAAAGAACTCTTACACCGAGATGTGCTCTTACAATTGCTGAATATCTTGCATTTGAGCTTGATATGCACATTCTCGTTATTATGACCGATATGACATCTTATGCCGAGGCTCTTCGTGAGTTCTCGTCATCAAAGGGTGAAATTCCGGGCAGAAAGGGTTACCCCGGCTATCTTTATTCTGACCTTGCATCACTTTATGAGCGTGCAGGTATGATTAAAGGTCACAACGGTTCTGTTACACAGATTCCGATTTTGACAATGCCTAACGACGATATTACTCATCCTATCCCCGACCTTACAGGTTACATTACAGAGGGACAGATTGTTCTTGACCGTTCACTTCAGGGACAGGGACTGTATCCGCCTGTCAATGTTCTTCCTTCCCTTTCCCGTCTTATGAAGGACGGTATCGGTGAGGGTTATACAAGAGCCGATCACCAGCCTCTTGCAAACCAGCTTTTCGCTTCTTATGCAAAGGTAATTGACGCAAGATCGCTTGCATCTGTTATCGGTGAAGAGGAGCTTTCTCCTACTGATAAGAAGTACATTGAGTTTGGCAGATTGTTTGAATCAAAGTTCGTTAATCAGGCTTTAATGAAAACAGAAGTATTGAACAGAGTCTTGACCTTGGTTGGGAATTGCTTTCAACATTGCCGAGAGCAGAACTTGACCGTGTTGACGATGCTTTGCTTGATCAGTACTATAAGGGTGACAAATAATCGTTTGAAGAAAGGAGTGTGAGCATTTATGGCAGTACAGACAGTACCTACCAAGGGTAATCTTATGAATACTAAGAAATCCCTTGCACTCGCCAAAAACGGCTATGAACTGTTGGACAGAAAGCGTAACATTCTCATCAGAGAAATGATGACGCTTATCGACCATGCAAACGCAATCCAGCAGAAAATTGATGACGCTTATGCAGAGGCTTACACAGCACTTCAGACGGCAAATGTTACCAACGGCTTTTGTGAAGATATTTCTAACGCTATTCCCTATGAGAACGGCTTGAAGCTTGATTCAAGAAGCGTTATGGGTGTTGAGATTCCGATTCTCACTATTGAGGAACGAGATGACCATAACTACCTACACTACGGTCTGCGCACAACAAATTCGGCAATTGATAAGGTTTATACGAAATTTACCGAAGTTAAAAATCTTACAGTTGAGCTTGCCGAGATTGAGAACAGTGTTTACCGCCTTGCCGATTCAATCAAGAAAACTCAGAAGAGAGCAAACGCTCTCAAGAACATTATGATTCCCCGTTTTGAGGAAACAGTTAAGTTCATTTCCGACGCACTTGACGAAAAGGATCGTGAGGAATTCAGCCGACTCAAGGTAATAAAGAAGAAAAAGCAAAAAGATGCTGCTTTGAAAAAAGCTAAAGAATTAAGTGCTGAAAGCGCATAAATTATCAGCCCGACCGTAATTTGGTCGGGCTGTTTTAATGCAAATACAGAAATAAAAAAACGGGTTGACAAGTTTTCAGCAAGTCAATCCGTTTTTGTTTTTGATTTTTTATCACTTACGGTCAAGTTTTCTTCCGTGCATTTTCTCTTTTGTCTTTGTACCCTTTACTTTGAAGATAATCAGGTATCCTGCAAGAAGTGCAAGGAATGTTGTCTGAGTATAGAACAAGGCGTAATCTCCGCTTGAAAAGCCCTTGCCGTGCTTTATGGGCTTGTCCTCGGGCTTTTCTGTGGGAATAGGCTCAATGCCGTCATAATTGCCCGAAATCACCGCCTCATCGGGCGAAGACGCCGCAGATACACTTACACAAAAGGCTGATGAAAAAGTCATCAGAACAGCCATTAACAAGGTGATTATAAATTTAGTCTTTCTCATGATATTTCCCTTTGTAAAAATTAAGATTTAAAATAACTACAGTTAATTGTATCACAAGAGAAATATATATGCAACTGCTCTTTATTCTTCTGTCCAAACCTCTTTTGCCATATTGAAAGCTGCCCAAGCTTTTGACCATCCTACATAGAATGCGGAATGAGTGATGATTTCTGCAATTTCTTCCTTTGTAATGCCGTTGTTTTTGGCTGACATAAGATGATACTTAAAAGAAGAATCTACAAGTCCCTGTGACATAAGTGCAACAACTGTAACAAGTGAACGGTCTCGAAGTGAAAGTTTGTCTTCCCTACTCCACACTTCGCCGAAAAGCACATCGTCATTAATTTCTGCAAATTTCGGTGCAAACTCACCGAGTTTATCTCTTCCTGCTGTCTGTTTTACCATTGATATTAACTCCTAAAATTCGTTTATAATAGTTATTTTTAAATTATTTAAATCAAAGCGACTGCATCTTCTGCAATCTGTTCGGGTGTGAGGCGGTTTTCTTTGAGGACATCGGCAGGATTATATCTGTCAAGGAATTCCTTTTTAAGACCAAAATTGATAACCTTAACATCTGACGGACCGTAGAAACGGGCAATCTTCTCACCAAAACCACCGTCAAGCACACCGTCTTCAAGTGTTACAACGACATCATGGTCTTTCTTGAGGCTTTCAAGAAGTTCTGTGTCAACGCCTGTAATGTAGTAAGGATTGATAAGAGTAGGTGCTGTGCCTGTTTTTTCCTCAATAAGCTTTGCAGCCTGTTCGCCCATTCCATAGAATGAACCGAGTGCGATTACGGCAATCTTACCGCCCTGCTGAGCAACTTCATATTTATTAAGTTCTGCAAAATTCTTTGTGCAAGGCTTGCCTGTTGAAACAAGTTCTGCAACAGGAACACGAATTGCAACAGGGTAATCTGTCTGCTCAATGCTCCAGTCGAGGACTGCAAGGTAATCTTCCTTAGTTGTCGGAGCTATATAAACAAGGTTAGGAATGTTTGAAATCATGGGAATATCAAAAATTCCGAGGTGTGTAACATCTGTCATACCGTTTACCGACGCAGTCTGAACAAGGATTGTTGCAGGGTTTGAGTCAAGGCACAAGTCCTGTGAAAGCTGATCGTAGGTTCTCTGGATGAATGAGCTGTAAACATTGAATACGGGCTTGCCGCCGTTCTTTGCGATAGCAGATGCCATTGCAACAGCTGTCTGTTCTGCGATGCCTACATCAAGGAACTGTCTGCCGAATGCTTTTCTCTCATCAGGAGTAAAGCCGTAAAGTGCCGGAGTACCGGCTGTAATCGCCACAACTGACTTGTCAGACTTCATCTTATTTCTAAGATAATCTGTTGTGATTGAGCTGTAGTCCTCCTCATCAGGGAAATTAACAGTAGTTTTGCCTGTTTCAATATCAAACGGCATACACCAATGCCAGCTTTCTTTGTCAGTTTCAGCAGGCTTATAACCTTTACCTTTAAGAGTGTTAATATGAACAACAACAGGATGATCAATGTCTTTTACAGACTTAAAAGCCTTGATAAGCTCTTCAATATTGTTGCCGTCCTTGACATATACATAATCAAGCCCCATTGACTTGAAAAGGTTACATCCAGCCTTGCCGTCTGTGTCACGAAGAAGTTTGAGATTTTTATAAAGTCCACCGTGATTTTCTGCAATTGACATTTGGTTATCATTTGCTATAATAATCAGGTAGAATCCATTTCACCGGCAACATTAAAACCTTCAAGAGCCTCACCGCCGCTGATTGAGCCGTCACCGATGAGTGCAATAACATTACCCTTGCCGTTTGTTACATCTCTGCCTCTTGCAAGTCCGCAGGCAAGGCTGACAGAGGTTGATGTATGACCGACAGTAAACATATCGTGTTCGCTCTCTATGGGGCTTGCATAGCCTGTTACATCATCGTAATGCTCCTGTGCAATATATGCCTCTTTTCTGCCTGTGAGGATTTTATGAGGATATGACTGGTGTGATACATCAAACACAAACTTGTCCTGTGGTGAATCAAATACATAATGAAGGGCAATTGTAGCCTCTACAATACCGAAATTCGGGCCGAAGTGACCGCCGTGAACACTTGCACGGTGAAGTAAAGCGTCACGCATCTCCGATGCAAGAGCGTTAAGTTCATCAATACTGAGTTTCTTAACATCCTGCGGTCCGTTTATTTTTTCAATATACATCGTAATCAGAGCTCCTTATCATATAAATTTTAAATATAAATCAGAGATATTTCTCTTTAGCTATATTATATAACCTCAAGCTAACTTTAGGTCAAGAGTATTTTTAAAAAATTTATCTTTTGCATTCTTTTTTATGTATATCGTTGCAACGCAATAGCTTAACCCTCGACAGATAACTATAATTGAAACAGGCACTTACATAAAATTGCAAGTGCCTGTTTCATGGCTGAGCCGGCGGGATTCGAACCCGTTATATCAGCTTTATTATTCCGATAAATACTGACTTTTATTTTCGATGTGTTGGATTTCGTGTTGGATTTGGATTAAGCGCACAAACTTCTGAAAGTGTTGCCGCCTGCGATACCGTCATCATTCAAACAGTGAGTCCGCTGATATGATTTAACTGCGGAATTTGTACCAACACCGTAAATACCGTCAAAGCCGTTTGTGTCATACCCTTTACAGATGAGCAAGCCCTGCAAAACTTTGGTAAGATTACCCCTACAACCGTATGAGAGTACAACAATAGCATTATGTGTTCCTACTCCGTAAATACCGTCAACAACAAGGTTCATGCCGAACTGGCGATTGAGCTCTTCTTGGAGCTTCATTATCAATTTTTTCTTTGTGTCAGGGCCATAGATACCGTCAACCGTTGTGCCTACCCAAGCCTGCACAGCTTTAATTCCGGAGTATTTCGGCGTTGTAATCGTTGTTGCTGAACTGCCTTATAGTCAGCATTAAATATAATGTCGGTATCAACATTTCCGTTAATTCCGTTGACCTTTCCGCTGTCGGAACACTGCCAAATGTCGCAAGTCCGACACGGAGAGCCTGTGCCCCATTGAGCAAGCCAAATCGCATATTGCTTTTTTAGTTTATCGTAGTTGAGATAACTTGTAAACCAGCTTGCGCTCGCATACACTCCGGCTGAATAGCATGAACTTTGATGCACTCGCAAAATGCTACTGCCATTGCTGTTAAGGTATCTTTGCCGAGTTTGGTCTGAGAGCCAAGCTCTAAGTCATAAAACACCGGTAAATCAAGTTTTCTGCCGTTTAAGCAATAAAGGCAAGCACTTGCTTCCTTTTTCGCCTCGGCAACGCTGTACGCATACGAAAACCAATATACACCGACTTTCAGTCCTGCGGCTTTTGCTTTCCTATAATGCTCTTCAAACTGTGCATCTTTTTGGTAAGTTTCACGGCCAAAGCCGGCACGAATAATAACCGTGTCTATACCGTCAGCCTTAACTTTGTTGTAGTCAACATTGGTCTGACAAAAGCTAACATCAACAGCAGTTACTCTGTTCATTTTTGTTTTCCTTTTCAAGACTTATTTTTTCGATTGTTGCTCTTAATTCAAGGGTATTAAGATATCCTTTCATATGCACAAACTGTTCGTAGAGTAATTCATACGAACAGTTTGGCTGGAACGGCAGTTTTCCCGCTTTGTATGATTCAAGCATTCTCTGTAAACCTGTTATTCTTATAAGCAACTGTTCATATTCTGCTTTAAACCTTTCTTTAAAATCCGTACTCTTCATAAGTAACGCCGTATCGTTCAGAAGGTTCTTTCCCTTTTCAAGAAATGTGTTTTCAAAATCTTCTTTGGGCGACCACGACTCGTGACCGTCAGCGTGCTTAACATGATAACCTTCATCATCCGGATTTTCGTCCGTAGGTATCTGCCAGCCTCTGTATGTATTGTAGGCGCCTCTTGTCATCGGCTCGGCTTCAATTTTTTTAACTCCGATATAAGTTTTCATTACTGTTTCTCTCTTTCGTAAAGCTGTTTTGCAAGGACATATCCTTCAAGTTCCCACAATTTGTTTTCAATTCTTGTCATACAGATTTCTGTACCGATTTTTTCATCATAGTTTGCTGGGTCAACCGCTCCGCTTGCTTCGGTTATAACAAATCCGTTTGGCAGTTTGCAACTTACAACGGTTACTTTGTCGTAAACTGTTTCGACTTAATTTCTGATTTTTCGAGTAATTCATCAATCTGAGGCTTTGTAACGCTATTTTTCATATTATTCCTCGCTTCCTTTAACTTCCGGCAAGCCACCGACACTTGTAAGCATTGAGAGAATGCCGGCAAGAAGTGTTGAGCTTGCAACCGCAACCCAGTTTACATCGCTCATTACTACCGCAACTGAGAGTGTTGCCGCTGCTGTCTGTGCCATTGTCTTTGCGGCTCTGATGAGTGCTGCAACCGCCCATTTCTTAATTTTCTGCTTATTCATTATTTTCATCCTTTCTTATAATTGGGTTAGTCGGTAAGTCCATGACCTTCTCGTGCATATCGTCCATTGTGCCGTTCTGCCCGAGGTGATGATATGACTGATAACATTTATCATAAGCATCTTTGGCATAAACTTCAATCCAACCTCTTTCAATATATTTTTCACCCGAACGGATAAGCTCCGCCCTGAGCAATGACTGTGTACCTTTGCCGATTGCCCTGATTTTGGTCCACTCGGTTTTTATGATTGCAACGATAGCGCCGAGTATAATACCGAAAAGAGCCTGCACCCAATATTGTATAATCCAATCCCACATTTACATCACCTAAAATACAAAATCAAAATTTAATTCATCACCATCAGAAAAAATAAAATCTTTATCCGCCAATAAAGTGATGGAAAACCAATTTTTTCCCTCACCTATCAAACCCTTAAACAAGTCCCCTGTTGAGCAAATACCTATTGTTATTATTCGCTCTTTTGTGTTATTGAAGGGTAAATCAATAAGATGCAGTGACTTATGTTTTCCTAAAGTAGATGCATTCATAGTTAAACAAATATGAGCCGCACATACATTACCTACTTTAAGGTACCTACATGTTGCCGATTTAACAAAATCGGACTGTGTCGAGTATGGATTAAGTTTTGCGTTTCCTGTTATCGTGTCAAAAACGGTATCTAAAGCGCGCACATGAACATTTTTCATATTTATGGGCAAAAAATCCACACTAATATAACCGTCTCCATCTTGACCTAAATTGTCAAAATTGCAACCAATAACATCTGCTTTCCATTCATTATTGGTCATTTTAGTTCCTGTTCCTCTATTTGTTGACTTATAATTGGGCGTATCTGAGGCAGTTGCAAAGTACGTAAGGTATGGAATGCCACACGTTTCTAAATTGTCTTTATAACTTGATTATATCCGTTAAGACAGTTATTAATTAACGCTCTGCCCGCATTGAAAAATTTAAACCCATATTTGGTAGAGTCTACCATACATTGACTAAAAGTGGCAACACCGCCCCAAACCGTAAAAGAAGTGGAATGACTCATAATGTTTGTGTTATATGCACACCACGCGTGACACTTGTTAAAATGATTGTCCGCTCCCCCAGTCAAAAAGCCGCATTCAAAGTCTACAGAAATAGAGTCTGTCACATAGGTGTCAGCACAGCCGAGGAATAACATCGTTGAAAGAAGCCTTTCGTCACCCTTGACATAACCGCTTGTTATGATATCTTTGGCAGCCTCACTTATGCCACTTCTCGTACCGGAAATAAAGCTAAAAGTAGCTTCATTTCCGCCATAACTTCTGATTCCGTACAGCGCAGGATTTCTTACCATAATATGAGCGTAATTTGTTTTACCTTCATTTTCAATCTTAAGTCCGTGTTTTGCGAGTCCGTTGTTGCAATCTATTATTAGCTTCTTGAACGAGCCGATATTGTATTTAGCATCATTACCCGATTTTATGTTAACTGTAATAACCGAGTTCAAGCTCCACGAGCCTGTTACTTTCGGCTCTGAGCCGTAATATGTTTCATCCTGTTTTTGGCAACTGTCAGATACTTTAATTGTTGCAAAATTACCATCAAAATTTGCTCTAGCAACATCATATCTAAGCGTGTTGCTTATTAAATATGTTTTACTGTTGCCAAGTTTAATCGCTTGATTATTTATCCCAGCTTGACTAAACATTTGCTGCAATGCGGCCGTATCGTCTGTTACTCCATCACCCTTAGCGCCAAACATTTCAGGTGTAACATAGTTTTTTAACTGTTCAACAAGTTCCGAAATCTTATTGTAAAAACCAAGAATTTTTTCATACAATCCAAAACCTACGATTTCACTCGGCAACATACCTTTCTGCCTGTTGATTCCAACAAGATTCGTGTTGAGTGTTACTGTATTACCGCTGTTATCTGCATAACTACCGGTCAAGCTGAAATAGATTTTGTCACCATCAATATCTGTCGGTAACTCAAATTCTGCCGTTTTATCCTCTGTCAAACTGACTGTGCTTTTTACAATATTATCTTTTTCGCTCATAAAGTTGCCAGTGACAAGAGAGCAATTGTCCCAGTCGGATTCCATAAAGTAACATTTGATTTTAGTGTATTTCTTTTCACCGAGAACCGGATTAAATCCATTCCTGCGTTTCAGGGTATTTTTATATACCTCAAATTTAAGCGTATTCATAATGCCGCCCCCTATCGTTAATTACATTATATAGTTTTCGGCAGGCTCAAAAAAGTTAAAACCCACACAAAAAGGACAGCGTTTCCGCTGCCCTTAATTTGTTTATTTACTTTGTTGCTTTTTGACTTTACCCTGATATTTTTTTAATGCGGACTTAAATTTACTTTCGGAGCCGTAGATATTCAGTAACTGTCTGTACAATGTGTGTGTTGTATCGGCATCGTTGTTTTTGCTTGCCTCAATATACTTTTCAAATATCGGGTCTGTTCGGCTTGCACTCTGCATCAGCTTTTTCATTTGATTTTTTGTCTTACCTTTATGCTCCATAAGGTATTTTTCAACCTTTTCATAGCTTTCGGTATCGCCGTTCTTCAAATATTCAAAAGCGTCAGTGTACTTATACATTAGAGTGTCATCGTTACCGGTAGAATCGAAAATACTTTCTTCTGATTTTTCATCATCTGTCGATGATGCCATCTTTTTCAAGACATACTCTGCCCCCTGTTCCGTAAAGCCTTGGTTGTCCACAAGGTCAGATTTTGCGGCATCTTCGTCTGTTATGCCCTCTTTTTTCATATTAGCAATAATATTACTTATAACCTTGTCAGAGGCCTTAATAACATCATTCTTGCCGAATCCATAGGAAGAGACCTTGTTAATGAGGCTTTCATAAGTGTTAAGGTCACCGTTAGCTCTTGCTACTGCCGCCTTTTCAATGTCATCATTATTCTTTGATAATGCTTTTATGACTTTCTGCTCAAGCATATCACGAGCCTCTTTTTCGGTTTTACCCTTTGTATCCATTATTGTGTTGACATACAGCTGCTCGTAATATTGAGCTTTGTCGGCATCTCCGTCAATCGTAGCGTTAATCATCAACGGCACAAGCACAGTTGTGTTAATATTTCCTTTATTATCGGATATAATCTCGCCTCTGCCTTTTGTCAGGTCGGTAAAGTATGAGGTTAAGCTGAGGGCCATTCTCTTAATATTGCTTGCCGGCAAGCCGAAACAATCACCTAACAAGGTCGCAGCAGAGATATAATTGCCCTTTGAAATGTTTTCAATGAAATTATTAACATTTTCAAGCTCATAGAGTCCAGCCCATAAAACGGTCTATCGTTGTCAATCATATGGCAATGGCACTATATGCTGTATCGCCGAAAGTAAAAGTGCCGGCAAATGACTCCATGCTGTAATCAAGAACACTTTTGAAAATGTTTTCAGCTGTCACATTTCCCTTGTCATCTCTTTCATCGTCCCACTTATGCCACAGGAGCATATTAACTAATGTGGTTAAACCGCCTATAAGCAAAGCTGATTCTGTCGCCCCTATAAGCGATTTTGCAAATTTTTTCATTGCTACTTTTTTTTTTGCGCTCTTATTTTCAGCAGATTTTGACAATTTATAGTCATTGCTTCTTGTACGGTATTCCATGTACGAATCAATTATAGTGTTGCCGATTGCCATTGTTTGAGAGCGAAAAGCGTTCATCGAAAGAATTTTCAAGAAATTGTTTCTGATAAATTGTGGTTTTGATGTTACCATATTATTAGGCTGAGTTTCATCAACACATTTTTCAAATTGTCTGACAACTTCTTTATAAAAAGCATCGCTGCCTTTTTTAAGGTTTTGTTGTTTGTTCAACATGTAACTCTGCCGCTTTAAGCAGGCAACCAACAACATATCTATCAACCTTGCCCATAATGTCAATCTTATCTTTGAGTCCGCCTACAACACCGGCTTTCTTGCTGAGCTCACCTACCACAGTCCCGTTACCCTCTGCTCTGTACCACAAATATGGAGTGTATTCGGCATATTTTTCAAGGTCAACCCGCCACATTCCGCCGGCTGATGCTGTTGCAACATTTTTTGTGCCAAAATAAGCGTTGGCTGTAGGAAATGCGGCAAACTGTTTTATCATTGCTCCGGGATTTAACAGAAGTACCGCACCCATATAGTTCCCTTGCATGCGAGTTAAAAGATTATTATCAATTGTATCTTTTGATTTTTGCAAATCTCCCATGAGTTTATCAATATAATGCTCTGCAGCCTTACCGTATTTATCCATTATAGCTTCATGCAAAGTTGTTCCGTTAAGACTATTAGTATTTATCCAGTTATAAACTTTTTTGAAATTCTCGATTGGGGTCGTCAATCCGCACCATTCTGCAACAGAGCTTGTATGCCTGTTAAAGACTCTGAAAACATCGTCAATAACAATAGGAGCATACGAGCTTTCTCGGCGTTTTACAAAGCCTCTGCTTTTCATTCTAAGGTCATTAAACTCGGCAGAAAAGTCCTTTTCGTATGCCGCACCGTCACCGTACACGGAAACAGGAAAATAGTTCCTTACGGTAGCAATCAGCATACCATATTTTGACATGCTTACTTCATTGATTTCCTGTTGAAGTTCGTTATTAAGGACTTCGCTAATCGCTCCTGAAATTTCTCTGAGCATTTTATTGCTCTCAACATATCTCTTGATGTGATATAAATCTTCCAGAGTAAATCTTACTTTGTGATGATTTTCTGATTTTGCTTTTTCTTGCTTGCTATGTCTGCGACTGTTAGCACTATCTAAATCGGGGAGCACGGTATAATGATTAAGTCTGTCGGCAAGCAAATGTCGTCTGCCTGATGATTGTTGATCTGTAAGATAGATTGACATTATAATGCCCTGACTGACCTTAACTCTTTCGCCTGTTTCACTATCTCTGAAATCAAATTCCTTAACATCATCCTTTTGTATTTTGGATAAATCTTTTTCGGAATACTGATAAGCAACACTTTGAACCTTGGTATAGGCTTTCCGCATTATTTTTTCGCGCTTAACATCTCCGTCATGCAAATCCCTGAAAAGTTTCGCAACAATGCTGTCATCATTATATCCGCTCAGAAATCTGCCGTATCTTACCGGGTCAAGGCTTGTTGCGACAAATCTATTACTTAACTCTTTCATATCCGATAATGCGGCATTGATTTTATTGCCAACGGTGTTTTTACTTAACACATTGATTTTTACACCCTTGTTGTAATTTACATTTGCGACTTCATCAAGTGCTTTTGCCGCTGCACCTGCAATGGATTCCCTTTGACCGTTAACGATGATTTCTGTAGCTTGTGTTAAAGAGGCTTCAAGGGCTGTCATTGTGTCATAGAGCAATCTTAAATCAGCTGAATCCAAATCGAAAATGTTTTTATATCCTACTTTTATGGGCTTGCCGTCGGCATCGTACTTTGTTTCACCGTTTTCGTCGGTTGCATACTCTGCAAATTGATCTGTAATTATTTCAAGCATTTTGGCTGTTTGCTCGTCGTATGCAATTGAGTTAATGTCAATGTATGAGTACTGCATACCTTCATGTGTGGATTTATCTTTGCCGGAAGATTCAGGTGCTAAAGACTTGTACTCTTCATACAAGTTTCTTACCTGTTCACCGATTTCAGCGACATTGTTCCATGCTCCGAAATATTTCGGTATAGTTTTTTTACCACCATTCTTATATTGTCCGGGGTCAGCAGATTCTTTAAAACCTATCAATACATTAAGTATAGGTCGTTTGAGCGATTCGGGGATATTCTCGGTATTTTTTGACTTAGCATCAAACTTTTTAACCAGCTTGTCAAACTTCCTGCCGAGCATTTGCATATATTTTGTTTGCTCTCTTTTCTCAGTATATTGAGCCCTAAAGGTATCTTTGACGGTCTTAATAATGGCTTTTTGGTTTTTACTTAGTTCTTCAAGCTCGTGGATTTTATCACGATACCTTTTGGCTTGCTCTGACTTTGTATCTTTCAGAGCGTTATATGCCTGACGGTATTTTTCGCGCTGTTCGTTGTATTTGGCTTTCTGCTCGGCAATGTCAGTTTTATAATTTTCGATAGTTTTATGATTCAGAGCAGTTTTTGCTTTTTCGGCCTGTCTCAATGCCTTGTTAATATCTCTAAGTTTTCGCTTGTCAATATTATTCTGCATTACTGCCGCTTTACCTTGCTGTTTGAGGTATTCCGCTGTAGTATCAAACGCCATTTGAATAGCCGCCGCATCAATCGTGCTTTCGCTTTGAAACTTACCGTCATATGTCGCCACATACTGCGGTGCAAGCACATAATTCATAATATGGTCAAGCATACGATAACCGCTGTCGCTGTCCCAGTCAAAGCCGTCCTCTATCATTAGCGACCTGCCACCGATATTTTCAAGGTGTGAACCGATATCTTCAATGTACGAACCAACTGCATTACCGTTAATGCCTTTTGCATTATGCTCTAATTTAACATTGATTTTGCCAAACAAGGCTTTTTTGTATTTTCCAACGCTGCCGTAATTTTCCTTAATTGTGTCGATTGCGTTCTCAGGAATAAGCAGAGTTGTGCCTTTTAATTCGTCGCGAATTTCTTTGGCCCACGCTTCATGCTGTTCATCCAGCTGTGTCGAGTATTGCAATGCTTCACGGCATTTCAATACAAAACTTTCAAAAGCATCAGTAAAGTTTGACTTATCATTCTGTACGGAATCAATGAATGTATTCAAGGCATCCACATACTCGGTAACAAGCGAGTCCGTTTCAGCATTAGGATTAATGTGATAGCTTCGCATTACAGACTTGACCATGTTATAGATTTTCTTCTGCTCAGGCTTAATGCCCTTGCCGGCAAGTAAGCCCTCTTTAACATTGCGGGCAGAATGATGGTATATCTGCTCAATCGTCAATTCAGGGTTGTTTTTGTCAATTGCCTTATCAAAATCAATGTGCTGTTCGTCATTGTCATTAAAATCAAATAAGTCATCGTATTCATCGTCAATTGAAAAATTCAGCGTATCATGGATAGCACCGGCTTTTTCATCTGTAAAATCATAATCTTCATCAAGACTGTAACGAATATCAGGGTTATTGCCGTCAAATGTTCCGATATTGTCTGTTGCAGATTTAACCTGAGTATTTTCAAATGCTATGAATGTTTTTGTGCTTCTTCCAAAACTGCCGACATCATTATTAACGATAACACCGTCATAATTGCTGTTTTTGAAATAATCATCTATCAAGGCTTTAGCGTTATGGCTTGCTTCATTAACCTTATTTTCCCATTCTTCCATAATTTCATCAAGTGCATCTCTTGATATGGATTTTTGGTACTCTTCTTCTGATATTTCACCGTTCTTTTTCGCATTCCACAGCTTTTGATATTCCTCGTTTTCTCTTTTCATCTCCTCGTTGAATTTAGCCTTGTATTCCTTATTAACGCTGTCTATCGCACTTTTAGCTTTCGTATATCCCTGTACATTCTTATCGTAAAATTTAACAAGTTCGCTTCTGTTGTTGACAATGAGGGGATTTTTAATAGAGGCATACAACGGCATTTGAATATTTCCGCCAACTCCGATATCGTTATTTGTCGGTTTCATAAATATACCCGTCGGCATTTCACTGTCAAATTCTCCCGAGCCTTTTTGTTTTGTATCAAAGGTTGTAAACTCTTTTCCTGTTTGGTGGTACAAAACAAGCGGTTCACCGTTGTTGTCTACCGCTTTACTCGCTTTTGCAGGGCTATTCTGCCAATCACCAAACCATCTGATAAATTGTTTGCTTTGAGTAATATTATTGATTTTTTTATTGACAATATCATCAATAGGACGTATAATAATATTGGAGCCCGAATTTTTAAGTCGGCTGGGTAATTGGTACCCTGACTTCTTAAAAAATATTCTGGGTTCTTTTTTTGTCTAAATAAAAGAATCCTGTTTTGCCCATTGTTTCCAAAGCAATGGCTTCTTTTATATAATCGTTGATATTATCCTTATCAAAATATGTTGCAACAAGATTAACATCTATGTGTGTGTTATTGTACATTCCCTCATAATCAACAGTTATCGGTGCAATTACCTGTTTTCCGCCAACTGATAAATCAACTAAAACAACTACTTTATGGGTGCTGTCTTTGCTCTTATTTTTATTTACCGCAAAATCAGGGTGAGCTATTACCATAAGCGGATCAGAAATTTTATTGTAAATATCTTTTACGGTATCAAAACCTAAATTGTGATAATTGGTATTTTTATGATATCGCCCCTCACTTTTTGCTCTTGTATCTGATACTGCGACAGAATAAATATGATTTTTAGTCATAGCAAGAGGTAATGGTGCTAATCCGATTTTTTGCAAATATTAGGTGTAATACCCATAATTACAACATTATCACTGTTGTAGGTGTTTTTTTCAATTTCATCAACTTTCTTTTCAAATTCCGCTTGTACTATGTTGTCGGTACTTCCCATTGAATATTTCTCAACATCAATCTTTTCACCGTTCTGAACCTCTGTTTGCTCGGTAATATTTTCTCTTGCGGTGTCTGCCGCGTCTGAAAATCTTTTTGCGAGGTTTTCAAGAGCTTCAAGGTCTTTGGCAAAGGCCTTGGCTCCGTAGTTTGTGCTTTTGCCGATGAGCCAATCTTTGACCTTGTTAATCAATGACTTAATTGCCGCTGCAATTTTTGATTTATTCTGCTTGGTGCTGAGGGCAATATTGAGAGCCTTTTCATCTGAGGCAATGCTCATAAGTGTGTCGCATACCATTTCTTCCAGTGCGGCATCTCTTGTGTTTTCGTGTTCATCGGCCTGCAAACGGTTGCCGTATCTCTCAATTGTGCGGTCAATCATCTTGTTAAGGTCAACACCCTTGCGTACAAGGTAGTCTGACACAAAGTCACTCAATGTTTGCCATTCGGTCGGGTTAGTTTTCTTAATCATATGACCAGCCTCATGTAAAGCTGTGGCAAGAATTTTTTGACTTGAAATTTCTGAGCTAAGGATAATATTACCGTCTTTTGCAACACCGTTCACTCCGTCAGCAAGGCGGTCCGAGATAATAATGTTTCTGCCCGTCTTTGTCGCAAGGTTGCCGAGTGTATTAATAAGCTCCTGCGGAATGTGTGAAACATCTGTTCCGTTGTCGGCATACACGGTAACACCGCTTGTGTCTGCTCTGCCGTTGCGGTTGATTAACTCGGTCAGTCTGTTTGAATGGTGTTGAGTGTTAATGTCAACATCTCTTCTGCCGGTGCTCAATGCCTGACTTACAATCTGTTCACCGAGAATGTTTTTAAGAATTTTATATTCAGCGGTTTCTTTTAAAGAATCAAGTTTAACACCCTCTCGACCAAAGCTGTATGCGGCTGAATATGCTCTATTATATTTATAGAGCATTTCCTCATCACTCATTTTCTGCGCCTGCGGACTTTCTCTCCATTCTTCAAAGTTTGAAATATAGTTTCTGGCACCGTACGTGTCAAACTCGTTTGCGCTGTGAACAATCGTATCAAGCTGACTGTCAGAGAATGTTATGCTGTCCGCATTAACCTGTTTGCCGTCATTTGTGTTGAACACAAGTGTATTTTCTTCGTCATTGCGATTAATCTTAGCTGAGCTTTCAAGGCTTTTGAGTGCCACCTTTACAACCTTACCTGTTGAAGTATCTGTTGCGATAATGCCGTTTGGGTGCTTCTTGCCAAAAGCATACACGCCGTACATTTTGCCGATATCCTCTGTATCGGCTTTTTTTGTTGCATTTATTACAGTGTTTGCCTGTGCCTGTTCTGCGTTCTGCTGTCCGTTCTGAACCGTGTTCTGCTGTGTAGGGCTCTGTTCGTTCTGAGCATTAACGGCCTGATTACTCTGCTCTTGTGTGTTCTGCTTTGTTACCTGAGCAATTTTGTTTACAAGTTCGGGATTTTTGCCAACCTCTCTGTTGATAAGATACATAAGGTTGCCGACATCTCCGGCACTGATTTTTCCCTCGTTATCGGTTTCAACGAGTTTCTGCATTTTGTGAGCATAGTTGTATGCTCTATCGTTTTTGTCGGTTGCAAGTCCTTGCCTAATGAGTAAATCAAGGTCAAAGTTTTCATCGGCCATAACAGCTTTACCAATTTGTGCGTTGCTCTCTTTATTTTGAGCCATATCAATTTTTGCACCTGCAAGATTGACACCTGCGGTAGCAAGGTTAAGCACACCACCCGATATTGCACCGCCGGCAAAATCAAGTCCGACATTCTTCCAAAAGTCCCAGCTTGCGGCATTCTCCGCCTCAGCCTCACTCATTCCCTGTTCCATATAATTTTTCTTTGAAAGGTTGTATGAAGATAAATCCTTGTTTATTGCGTCATCAGTCAATCTGTTTGCAAGGTCGGTAAAAGCCTCTTCCGAGCCTTCAGTAAATGCACCTTTAAGCACATTGCCGACAGCCGCACGAAATGTGCTTTTACCGCTTGCTTTAAACGCTGAGAGCTGTTCAAGTGAAACCTTTTCAAAAAGAGTTTCGGCAATACCTGATGCAATACCGGTCTTTACCGCATTGTCAATTGTACCGCCGTTGTTGATAACTTCATTCGCCGCACCGACACCGGCACTTGTGCCCATAATGCCGAGTGACAAAGCCTGTCCGCCCGGAACGGCATTGAGTGGTAACAAAGAGGCAAAGTCAGCCATACTCATTCCTGTGTTGTAAAGGAATGAACCGAAATCATTGTTAATGTTTTCTGAGACTTTCGCACGCATAGCATCAGATATAGCCGTACCTGTTTCCTCGGGGTTAATATATCCGTCACCGCCGTTATATTTTTTATCAAGGTCGGTTGAAATATATTTTGCGGCATCGGGAACAGCACCACCGAGCCTTGCTCCTACGCTTGCAATTGAACCGAGTATAGGATGTTCATCAGCATACTCTGTACTTATTCTTGTAGTTTCCGCTGCTTTTTTCTGCATCTCTTTTCTCTTTCATACCATTTATATAATGATTCGGTGTCATAACCTTCCTTTTTCAGATTCTTAAAATTCTTTTCAATCTGTGTACGCTCTTTGTCGGACAACTTGTTAATGTAGTTATAATCATCAAGAGTCACCTGATTTTTTATGCTGTCAGTATCGTGTCCTGTACTTGCAAGCATATGCTTGGTATCATCATAGTGTTGTAAAGCATAGTACTTCTGCATTACAGTTTTGAGTATAACATTCTTATCAACTATATCGTCATACTCTCTTTTTTTCTGTTCGGAAAGTTTATCTCTATTGATGTATGTATCAATTTTATCCTGTTCATCTTCAATATTCCTGCGTCTTGCTTCTTTGTTTTCGTCTGTACCTGTTGTTCCTCTGTCATACAGATTTTCGTATTCTTTGCTCAGTTCTTTTTTGTATTCTTCCAACTCCTTACTTGATGAATTATCATACATATGCTTGTTCAGCCAGTCAAGCTCTTCTGTTGTTGCGTGTATGCGTGCATTTTTCCTCTGTTCAAGCGTAGAGTTTTTGTATTTATCTGCATACTTCTGTTCTTTCTCTGCCTGTTCTGCAAGTTTTGCGTTTTCAGCTTCTGCGGTTTCTACATTCTGTCGGTTTATCTCCGTTTGCTTATTAACCCTGTCGGCAAGCTCGTCATATTCTTTCTGCATTTTCTCGGCTGTTTTGGTGTCACCTGTCGCAACCGCCGCATTATACATGTGTGTAAGTCCTTTAACTCTATCGTTCAAAGACTTGTTCGGTTTTTTAATTGCTTCCTTAAAATTTTCTGCGGAGCTGTTTGCCTTATTCAAATTTCCGTTTAAAAAGGATTTTATATTCGAGCTCGTACTTGAAGAAGTATTGTTGCTGTTCTTCTTTTTGTTAATGATATTAAACATTTCATTAACAGTCATTCCCGAACTTGTTTTCCCTGTGTCATTATTGCCGGTAGTATCTTCTGTTTCACCGCTGACAATTTTACGGATAGTCATTTCAGAATTATGCTGAGGTTCAAGATTTCTTCCTGCTAAATCTCCGCTTCTTGCTCCTGAATTACTGAAATTATCCTTGCGGTACTTCTTACTGCTCTGCCTGCCTGTGATTATATCTTTTAATTCACCCATAGTAGTTTTACTCCTTAATCGTCAATCGTCAAGTGACAGTCCGTATTTTGCTGAGAGGTATGCAACATCTGCCGCACTCAACTGTCCCATATTGTGTCCCTGAATAATGCTGCCTCTGATAAACTTCTTATTCTTCTGTTTGTCAAGTCCCATTGTTGTTGCGTAACTGTCGGCAAGTTCGCTGTTATACTTGCTTCCGTCACTTGTTATGCCGATTTTCTTGTATAGATAATCCCTTTCGTCATCGTTGATATATCCTTCACGATATTTACGGTCAATGTATGTTTGAGCGTACACGGTGTAATTGACTGCACCGCCTTCTTTATACAGCGCTCCGTCCTCTTTGTTGCCCTTGCCCTTTTTAAAGTCATCTTTTGTAACGCCCATTGAGGCAAATACAGCATTTGCATTTTCGGTTTTGCCTTTGTTTTTCTCAGCCTTTGCTTTTGCTTTTTCTGCCGCTTTCTGAGCCTTAGTGTAGGTGTATAAGCCGCCTTATTTCTTTCATACTCAATCTTCTGAGCGTTTTCTCTTTCAGCCTGTGCATTTTGTGCAAGCTGATTTGCGCTTACCGTGTCATACAAATAGCGTTGACTGTCTGCTGCTCTTACTGATGAGAGATTATTTACTGCTCCATTAAGTTTGGTGGAGTAAACATCATTGTTAGCGCTGTCAAGGTTGACATCTGCCTGTCTGTCGGTTGAGTACCTGCTTGCAAGAAGATTAAGATAGTTCTTGTAGTCTCCTACCGTGTCACGATTACGGCTGTAATCCGTACCCTCAAGCGTGTTATAGAGGTTAAGCACATTTGCGTTTTTCTCCTGTTTTGCTTGATAATCCTGTTGTGCAAGTCCTCTAAATGTACTTTCTGCATCGCTAATATTGCCCATACGCTCATTGTAAACCTCGTTTGCGACAGTATCGGCATAGGTAGGATTGTAACCGCCTGCAAGCTGATTAGCTGTGTTACGGCTCGTATCTCGTGCCATAGCGGCATTCTGCGCAAATTCCTTTCTGTACTGCTGATATGCCTTGTCTTGCATCGGGTCATATTCAAATCCTCTGCCTGTCAGATAGTTGCTTATAGCGTCATCTAACTTACCGCTGTAAGTGCTTTTATAATCGTCAGCCTGTCCTGTCGCTGTTGATTCTGCACCCGCAAGAGCGGCGGCACTCTGCTTAGTGTCACCGCTCACCGTCTGACTCGGTACTTCATTCATAAGGTCATTATAAATCTTTTCTTCACTGTTCACGCTCAATGTTCTCACCTCACTTTATTTTGACCTGACTGTTCAGATAATTGTAATAAGCATCCGACTGTCTGCGCTGGCTGTCAATACTTGACCTTGTGTCGGCACTCAATGTATTGTGTTCGTACTGTGCCTCGGCAAGACTTCTGATGTCGGAAAGATTACTCTGTGCCGCTGACATTTGTGTCTGCCAATGAGCAAGTTCATTTTGAAAGTTACTCATATCAAGGCCTTTACTTGTCCCGTACTTGTTTTCGTAAAAGGTCATAAAGTCGTAATCATCCGTTACGCTGTCCCTGTATCTCTGATATTGCGTGTTATCAAGGTTCTGCAATACGCCGATTCTGTTTAGCGTATCTTCCTGCTGTTGCTGATAACTCTTGTAGGCTTCATTCTTGAGTGTTGGTACCTTGTTTGCAAGCTCGTCCATATACTCGCCGAATGCCTTTTGACCAGCCGCCTGTGAATAGGTGTTGCTGTAACCGCCCGTATTGGCCGCATAACTTCCTTGTACATTCTCCTGTGCAACCTTGCCTCACGGGTATATTTGTCTTTTGCCTGCTGATATTCAGAAGAATTTTCGGGAGTCCAGTCAAATTTATTTTTTTGATATTGATTTGCAAGCTCGTCAATTGTACTTGTACTTGCTTGTATATCCCTTATTAATTTTGTCGGTGTATGAGTTTGCGTAGTTGTCAGCCTGCTGACGAGCCTGTCTTGTGTCGTAGCTGTCAGCGTATGTCGGAGCTGATGAGGCAACACGGTTGTAGTTATTAACCGCATTGTCAACATCGCCTGTTCCATAAACCTTGTATGTATAAGCCATTATTTTTCACTTCCTTTTTGTGACTGTCCGATTGCGGATAGAAAATCATCTGTTATGTTGTCACTGTCAATGTTGCTGAGCACGAAAGCTAACTGTTCGTACATATCGTTTAGATAGTTCCGCATCTCCCCTATGTCATTCGTTGATGGAGGTGGGTCAAGTTTAAATGTAGCCACGCTTATCACTTCCTCTGCTGTGCTCGATGTCAATTCCGTATATTTCGACCTGTCCCGCTCCTACAAGTTTAAGCCGCAAATACTCAGCTCTGCGTAAAGCTACGGCGAATACTCTCGGCTTTTTCTCGCTGTAAATCATTTCGCTGACTTTCTTCCATTCGCCGTTGTCCTTATACTGCACAAACAAGCTGACCTTTGCTCCCTTTTCAGCTTTAATGCCGATTCGGATTTTTCCGATATTCTTAACATTAAATTCGCTGTCATAAAGGTCACCTGTTTCAGCAGACCACTCAAAGTAATCTTCCCGTTGATACTCATATTTCGTATTGTCAACAAGAAGATTGTCCGCTTTATCAGGACACATAATGTTTTCTTTTGTTTCATCAAGCCAATACAGCACACCGTTGTATGTGGTGCAGTCAATCATCTTTGCGTTATCTTCCTTGTGCCACAAGCCTTTATCGGTGTCATACACAAGCAGTTCCTGCTCTCCGTCATTTCTTTCTGCAGAAATATAATACTTATTTCCGTGCCGACCGCCGACTGCGTTCTTATAAGTATGTCCCCACAAAGATTCTTCGCTGATGAGCGCCGGCAAACTACCGCTCTGATAAGCATATACACCGTTATGGCCAAGATAGAACAAGGTTGAGTTAATGTTTACAAGGCTTTTTTCGCTTCCAATTTCGACTCCCGGCACATTGTATTCTGCAAGGGTAAAGTTGCTCGGTTTTGTACCATAAATTTTCAGAGCGTAGTTTTCTTTGAAGAAAATAACGCTGTCGCCCCGTGTTGCAATCCCTGTAAACTTTCCTTCTTTTCCGCAGGTCATAGCCCAGCTGTCTGTACTTATTCCGTCACTGTATGCCTGCCAGTTGCGTTCATCACCTTGTTTGCAACAATAAATTTCATTTTTGGCTGAGGAGCAACACCACAAGCGGTTTTGCATTTCAACAATTTTCCCCTCATCAAAATCGGGAGAGATTCTTTCAACTGTTACCGTACCTGTGTACGGCACGCTTGATTCCAATTCGCACTTGATTACAAGCTCATTTTTTGAAACGTAATAAACCTTGAAAGTTTTCCCGTTAAGGTTTTCTATATAGCTCTTATCGGCGTAGCTTTCGGCATCTGCGCTGACAAGAGAGTTAGTTAATCCGCTGATTTTAACAAAATCTCCAGCTTCAATATGCAATCCAATGTTTTTGGCTCTTATTGTCGTATAGCTAAATTTCTGAGACAACTTTTTGAATTTCAAAAGCCTATTCTTTTTATATGTGCTGTCCTTCTTTTCAATTCCGATAACAGAATAAAAGTTGTTATAACTTTCAATTACCATGCCTATCCTAATATCATTTAAGCTGAATATATCAACCATGTCTTTATTACTTGTCAACTGATATTTGGTGTCAGTTAAATCGTTGCTGGTATATAAAGTTACGCTCGGTCGATAATTCTTGTTCGCACTTGCGTCATAATGTGACCGTGTAATTGAACAAAACAAATATGCATAATCATATGTCAAGGCATCAAGTTGCAGATTGCTCTTTGTTTCGATTTGTGTGCTCAAATCTTTGTTTTGGCAGTCAATCATAGTCACCTTTTTGTTGCTAATATTGACCGAGAATTTCTCGGGGAATACTACAACCTTATTACCGTATAAAACAATATGGTGCTGTTTGACCGCATTAATCTCATCAATCTTTGTAACCTCTGCCCCGATATGCAGATTTTTGTCTGAGTCTATATAAATCAAACCTGAGTTAGCCGACAACAGATTTGAAATGATTTTGATTTTTTCATCCGAAGTAATTCGGGAGCGGTTTGCTCTCGGTGCAAGCTGCGGGTATTTATCAGAAGTCATATTTTTAAAATCCTTGAACTCTGTGTAAATACTGCTTGATGAGCTTGAAACCCTTGAAAATCCTGTGTTCGGACTTCTGTTTAATCCTCTGAACACGCTGATACTCGTTGTGTCTCTCCTCGGTATGTTTAATTCTGGTAGCATTATTTCACCGCCTATCCAATGTGAAAGTTATATCTTTTCTTTTGCGGGTGTGTTCTGAACCAAAACGCTCCAAAATCCTGCCTCAGCTGATTATATACGCTCATATCAACGGAATATCTTTCAGCCTCTTCGTAGTCCCTGTCTATTTGCGCCGCACAATAAACCTCGTATATACGGTCATACGGAGCTGGCACAAGCAGTTCAAACCCTCTGTCTGTATCAAGCTGATAGTTACCGTATGTGCCTACAATCTCGTTATCGCCTTCGCGATTACTTATTACATTGCTGATAATTTCCATTTCTGCTTCATTTATATATCTTATAATGTCCTCATCGGACACATCATATCCGCTTTTAAGATTCCTCACTCTTTCAATTACCTTGTCAAGTGTCATATAATCACCTCTCTAATATCTGTGTACGCAAAAACGCAAAAAGGCGGAAGCTACCGCCCCCGCCCTTCTGCGAATTTTCTGTAAGGAGTACAATTTATTCCTTGTTATTGAATTAGATTCTGCCCTCGGCAATAGCCTGCTGGGCAATCTCGGCAGCCTTGTCCTGCACGCCCTGTGCAAATTCAGCCTGCTTAATTGAGTTGTCAATAATCTCCGCAACCTTGCGGGGAATGTTCGTCTTAACACCTCTCGGCACGGTGTACTGCACGCCGTTAATATTGACCTCAATATTCTTGTTTGACTTCATCGAGCCTGTTGGAGCGATGTACTCAACAAGTTCTTCACTTTCCTTGTTTGCCTTTTCAATCATTTTAGCAAGTTCCTTGTCCTGCTTGATTTTTTCCGCCTTGCGGTCAATCGGCATACTCTTCTTGATTTCCTGAAGTTCATCATACATTCCAAGGAGCTTATCAAGCTGAGATTTTTCAATTGTTACGGTATCGGCAGTAGTTTCCGCTGCCGATACTTCTGTATTTTCTGCCGTCTCTGCGGCTTTCTTTGTTGTTGCCATAGGTTATACCTCCCGATTATGCTACAGCCGGAGAAGCTGTCTGTGCTACGGTGTTGAGAGATGAGCTGATTCGATACGAACCATTCTGTCTGACCGATAATGCCGACGCCGTGAGTTGTTTTCCATCCCTGTGTTGCTCTCTGGTCGAGTGGGTCAGATGTACCGCCCGAGCCAAAGCCCTTAACGATAGTCTGAGTGCCTTCGCCCTCAATCTCAACAGTAACATATGCGTCCTTACCGAACACAAGAGTTGAATAAACATCAATCTTGCTTGCACCTGCGCCCTTGAACACCTTTGCAAAGTTCGACTGTACAAACTTAACATTGCCGATTGTACCGATTTCGCCTTTAAAAATTTTGTCAGCGTGTGCATACTTAACTACGCTGATGAAATCCTTGTTGCTGATAATGTCATACTTAACATTCGGATGTACAACAGCGACATAGTTCTCTCCGATAGGCTCAGCGTTCTGGCACTCAAGATAATTGAGTGCTCTGAGCACTGTGTCAATTGTGAGCTTACTGTTCGTCGTAATCGCCGCACGACTTGCAACCTCTGTAACCGCACCGTCAGAGCCTACAGCCGGTGCATAGATAACGCTTGTACCGGCATTAAGAGCCTCACGGTCAATCTCTTCAATTGAGCGTCCTGCCTGTGAAGCAAGCTCCTCACTGTCCTTTGTCATCACATTATCACGGCTGCAAAAACTTGCCCAGTCTGTGATAGGTGTATATGCGCCGTACTGATTCACGGCAATCTCGACATAGTAAAAACTCATCTTATTTCCGACAGGAGTAATGCCTTCCTGCAACGGTGTTGTAACAGTCGGGTACGGTGAAATACCTCTCTTATTGTAGATGTTGCCCGACTGTTTCGGAATTGTGTCATGCTCACCGAACTGACCGTGAACGCATTTCGCTGTCAGGTTTTTGAGGAATACTTTGTGATAAAATGTAGCTTTTTCGGGTGTCCAGTCATTGCCCGAGGTTGATGTTGTGTTGCCGTAAGCATTGTAAACATAGCCGTTTGACTTGTTTACACCGCCCCGCGTCAACCGTATTGCCGTGGATATTGATAATAAGCTTAATAATCTTACTTTTCATGTGTACCTTCCTTTCGGCAAGGCATTAGAGGTGTGCCTCGCCTCGTCTCACTTTCTCATAAAAGGCATCAAATTCAGCGTCAGACATATCGGCCACGCTCTTTCTCTGCGTGGTTGTACCGCTTTTCTTGACCGCATTTTCCGTTGGTCGTCTTGCACCACTCTGAATTGACTGTGCCGCAGCACTGATTGCGGCAGAGCTTGAACGCTTTACAAGGTCTTTCTGAAGTTCATCGAAATGTGCCATTTTATAGGCAGTAGTCAAATCGTAAATTTCATCATTACGACCTGTCTTTTCGTTCTGTTCATTTTTCTGCTGAGCAATAAAGTCAAGAGCGGTTCTAAAAGACGGATTCTGAAATTCCTCTTCAAGGTTGAAGTTTGGAAATTCTTTCATCGTTTCCGCTGCAATTGACCTCAAATGTGTGTCAAGTTCTCTTGCGGCTTTTTCTCTTCGGAGGATTTCAAGCTCTTCTTCCTGTGCATTTGTTTTCTGCTGATTGAAAAAGTCGTTGCGTGCCTCTTCTGTCGTTACACCGGCAGCAAGAGCCTTTTCTGCAAACAAATCCTTATCCTCTGATACGGCTTTGAGAAGACCGTCGAGGTCATCAGGCTGTACATTGTACTTGTTTGCAATAAGAGCGAAAATCTGATTTCCGGTATTTTCTTTCTTCTGCATATCAGAAATCTGCTTGTCTTTGGTTGACAGTCTGTCCTTCACCAAAGACTGCACCCTGTTCTGATACACATTTTTAAATTTACCTTTAATCAGCTTTTCAAACTCTTCTTCTGAGTTTTCTTCGCCGTCTGTGTCTGTGCTGTTGTTTTCGCCTTCTGCATTGTTATTCTGATTCTGATTGCCGTTGCCGAAAGCCTTGTTATAATCGTCGATAAGGTCGTCACCTATGCCGATTCTCTCTGCTCTCTCTCTCGTTTCACGGCTTATGTTGTTGTTATCGGTGCTTGTGGTCTCACCGTTCTCACCGTTTCCGTCTCCGCCGTCAGCTGCGCCTGCTGAGTCGCCGTCATGCAGATTTACGATAAGCTTTAAAAATTTGTCGTTCATAAGAACCTCCGTCTCTCGTCTTTCCGAGGTGTCTCTCTCTCGTCTTTCCGAGGTGTCAGGTCTTAATGCAGTCCCACTACTGCGACCTTATATTTTAATTATATCAACCTTAATTTTTCAAAAAAAGTTAAAACTCTTGTTGATTTTAAACTTTATTTCGGGTTGCCGTCATAATAGTTAAGCTCTATTTCATCGGGATAATTCTCGGCATAAAGTTCAAATCCCGTCCATAGTGCTTTTATGCCGTGTCGGATTTCACCTGCATCGTAAATAAAAAATTCCGACTCCGTGTGACCGTTTTCATAGGTTTCTTTGAGTATGTCAATATCACATTCGTTCTGCATTTCTCTGACATACTGCAAAAATGTAGAACATAAAGCACTCACGGCCACACACACATCATGTGAGCCGTGTCCCTTACTCTCAAAATAAATACATCCTTCGATGTCAGTCAATGTTACTTCAATCACATTGTTGCCTCGCTTTCTGTTTGTGGCTGTGTCTGCTGTGCGTTCTGTGCGTTTTCGCTCGGCATAGCATTCTGCACATCTGCCGCTGTTCTGCTTGCATTCATTGCCTCAAGCATTTGCACTTTATTTGAGAGCTCCTGTACAGCCTGAGACAAGGTCTGATTCTGCTTGATTTTTTCAATCAGTTTTTCTTTGCCCTCAAATGTCATTCCGTCAAGCATTACAAGCGTGGCATCAGCCGCCTGCGGATTGAATGCACCCATTTGAAATAGATTCATCATCATTTCATTTTGTGCGGCAGTTGCAAACGGGCTTGCCTTTTGAGCCTTCACGTCAATATCGAAAATCGGCAGTCGTTCAAGTATGTTTCCGTCCTCGTCGGTATAATTTACAACCTGTCCGTCTGTGTCTGTATAGGTCAACGGCTGTTTTCTGAGGTCTGTATTGTCAAATTCCTCATAGGTTGTCTGATTGTTTTCGCCCGTGATTCTGAAAATTCTCGGCAAGTTATAAAACTGCTCATCAGTTCAATCTCCAGCTGAGCAAGCTCCGTCATTGCTTCCTGTGCCAGCTTGTTTGAGTCTCTACTTACTTTACCGCCTGCCTCTTGTAATGCGGCAATTGCGAACCGCTTGTAACACCTGCCGCACTCGCTCCGTTGCTTGCGTCATTCGTAGCAGAAGTTTCTTTGATTTCATTTGAGAGCCTGTCGTACAAGCTCCATGCGCCCGAGGCAAGCTCCTTTGATTCGACGGGAGCAATGTTGCCCTGTAACTGTCCGTTGACCTCAATTACCGTTTTGTCAAGGTCGGTCATATCGTCATTGTTCACTCCCACGCCTGTATTTGCGTACACTCTCGGCTGTGAGTTGACTTTGATATTCACAAGCATATCGTGTTTGAGTTCGTCAAGCTGATTCTGTGGTGCTCTCACAACATCCATAAATCCAAAGCCCACGGGAGTATCACGCAGTCGAAACATCGGTTCAAGCACAAACGGATATTTGCCGTGGTCATAAATAGGCTTACCCTCATTTTCAGATGAGTAGAGAATGTGTTCACCGACGAATTTACACAAATGCAATTCGCCGTTCTTTTTGTAATACCAGTCAAGCAAGATTACTTTATCATTCGACTTGTTGCTGTTGTCGTAGGTCTCATGCTCAACCAGTCCGAGAGAGGCAGTTGAAACGCTTTCAAGCTCGGGATATACCTTTCTGATTCCTTCTTCATCGTAATATCGGGCAAAGAATACATTCGCACTGTCCTGTATGTTTTCAATATGCGGTTCCCAAAAGAGATTGAGAATATCTACACGGCTGATAGCAATGTCACCCAGTCCGTTTTCTGCGGTCTTGTCCCACAATACCGCATAACAACCGCAACCGCCTACAAACTTATCAAGCTGTTCATCTGAGTATGTTCTCAAAAATCCGTTGCGTTTGTGTATGCACGGTATTACGCTGTTGAGTGTTTTTGCCGCCTGTTCGTCGTCCTGTGCTCTCGGCAGACAAATGATTTCGGGGTAGTTATCCATAGCGTCAGCGTGCTTGTTCATTATGACATTAAGTGCCTGTGCGCCTTTGCGTTTCGGTATAAGCACCTTTCGAGGCCTGTCGTTATCGTCAGTTTTAATCTGCGGTGCAGTAGCCTCTGTATAGAGCAGATTATATTCTTTAAATGCCTGTTTAAACTTTTCATCATACAGCTTTTTGCTGTTCTGATATTTGCGGAAGGTCTGCATAGCCTCATGTATTTCGTCAAGTCCAATCGGCTTACCGCTGCTCTCGTTCTCTTTTTCTGCCTGTTCGGCTGATTTCAGCTCTTCATCAGTCGTCTTATCACCTGTACCGTAAACATTGCTCAGCTTTGATTTCTCCGAGGTCAGAGCTGGATATGTAGTTTTAACCGGCATAATCATTCCGTTTTCATCTCGTTTTACTTCGCTCATTTTGGTAATCTCCTATCTGTTGTAATATCGTGTCTGACTTATATTCAATGGGTCAAATGCCCTTGCATTCCTCAGCACAACTTCTTTCGGTGTAATAATTGAAGTCATCATTCCGTAACGGCTTTCATCGTAAATATGATCTTCGCCCTCTGTGTCAATATCTTCCGTGTCTATCTGCGAGTACACAAGATTCGGGATTGTCCGAATGAAATTTGTGCAGGTATTAAAGCATTGAAACATCGGATAGCCTTCCTCATCAAATGCAAGCCGTGAATGAAACTGCATTTTTCCGGCAAGTCTTGCGTTGTCGCCCTTATTCCAGAACACACCCAACTGTGCGTGCGTGGCGGCTTGGCTTTTTCCGCTGCCCTGTTCCGCAAAAATAGCCGGATCAGCAACACCATAAATCTGTCTGCCCTTAATCTGAGGGTCATTGTTTTCAATTGCAAGGATTTCTTGTGCCACTTTTTCAATTGGCCAGCGTACACCTGTATTCGGCTGATTCTTCTTACAGCCGTACAATTCACGGATTCGGTAAAATTTGCCGTCTTGGTCAACGGCAGTCCAACCGACTGAAAACGGTCTTGTATAGCCCCAGTCGTACGAGCGGATAATTCGCCAGCTTTGCGGAATTTTGAACGGCTCAATTACATGTGTCCACCGTCTGTCTTTGTAATGCTCTCGGTTGTCTATCCACTCAGTAAACACCTGTCCTTCAAAGCTGTCCCATGAGCCGTAGAGCAAGGCATTACGCTCCGCTTCGGGCAACTGTGCCAGTCGCTTGACATAATCGGGGTCATTGTTCATTAAGGCATTGTTATCAAACACGCTCGCAGTAATAAAGACTTTACTGCTCCAATAATTTTTGGTCGTGCCGTCAGGCATAATTACTTTGTCACTGAGCCATATAGTTTCGCCCGGAGTTCCGGCAGTCACAAAATACTGCTTAACCCAGCCGTGACCAACACCGCCGGGGTTGGCAGTTGAGCGCATATACACTTTCGTAGCTTTGCAGTTACCACGATTTCGTGATTTTAAATAACTGTACTCGTCAAATGTAAACTGCGTTAATTCGTCAAAGCCGATGAAATCGTACTGCTGACCTTGGTATTTGTATTTTTCATTCGTGCGAAATAAAGAGCCGAGCTTAATTTGTGCGTCGCTTGAAAAGGTCCACACTCTTGTTGTTGCGTTGTACCTTGCCCCCCTATCTATTGACGGATAAATAGCCCTCGTTTGATCAATAATTCGTGCGAGGTCAGGCACAGCCCTACGGAGTATAAGTCCTCTGTATTCGGGGATATTCACCTGTCGAGCCGCCTCAACTACCAAATAATCGGTCTTACCTCCGCCGGCAGCACCGCCGTATAGCATCTCATCTTCGCCACGGCTCAACGCTATTCTCTGCTTTGGCTGAGGAGTCCATATGACTTTCTTACTCAACGCTTTCACCGTCCTGCTCATCATCTTCGGGCGGTCGCATTACTTCCTGCATCGGGATTTCTATAATACCGAGAGCGTTCTCTTCGTCCTGTTCCGTTGTATAATCTGCGAGTATGTCACGAACATTGAGCAGACTCTTTGAAATCTCCGCTGCACGCTTTGTGTTTACAAGCGTTTTTCGTTTAGCATAATTGTAGCTGTATTCTTCTTCCGCTGTTGCGGTTTTCTCATCTTCGCTTTTTTCGGCTTTAACCGTTACTTTCTTCTTGATAAGCTCCTCGTCCTTGTCAAGCTCATTTACGGCTCTGTTCAGCTTTGTGATAAGTTTTGAGGCAACGGCCACAACCCTGTCAATCTCTCTGACGGTTTTCTTCACTTTCTCCGTGTTGATTTTCTTCGCTATCTTATTTGCGGTTTCACTCTGATTCTGTTTTCTCAGCTCTTGCCAGCGTTCTTTCCCCGACCTTTTTCGGATTGCATACACGCTCACTCCGTGCTTTTCGGCAAGTTTTGAAGCGGACATTGTGCCGCTGATATATTCAGCTTTAATTTGCACCCAGTCAATCACTTTTTGCTCATTTAATTCTGTCTGCTGTCCTTTCAAGTCTTTTTTTTGACTCATAAACTCACCGCCTTTTTGTACATGTTTCGTGTCTTAATTTTAGCTTTTTTCTTTCACGCAAAAAAGTTAAAACTTTAATACAAAATTTGTACACTTTTTTTCGTGCCTAATATTGGTATGCAAAAACACGGTTTCACCGAAAGGCAAAACCGTGACAGAAGTAAAATTTTTGAATTGATTTAAAATTTTTGCATATTATGTTTTTAAAAGATTGATGTTTTACAAATCTTTGCTGATCGTCTGAGCAAGCGGACAGCCCCTCCAACAATAGCTACCGCAAAAATCGTTGAAGTGATTTTCCTTGTCTTGCGGCGAATCAAAAAACAGCGTTGTGCTCTTACTTTTGAGAACTGCCCCGAAACAGCAAATCTTACTTTGGCTATCGTAAGAATAGAACGGACATTTGGCTTTGTTTTCTTTCAAATTTATCTCTCCTTTAATTTTGTATCTATTCCGCTGCATACTTCATTTTTGTGCAACCCCAAAAGACCGTACATCGCACGGTCTGAATTTACCATTATTTACCATTTCCGTCTCTGCATAATCGGCAGAAAACAAAAATACCATTTTGCACCGCCAATATCCGAGTAGTTCATTGAGTAATCGTCCTCAATGAGATAATGCCCCTCGGGCGCTTCAATCATTTCTCCACGCTCTAAGGCTCTAATCTCTTTTCTTTTCGCCTTTCTTGTGACCGATTCAGGCTTTGTAAGATTGCGACTTGTCATCATCCTCTTTTGGGCAGCATCAACATCTTCTTTACCAGTCAAATCTTTTGTTATGTACTCAGCTAACTTTTTAAAATTCTCGTTCTTATATAGCGGAGTAAAGTTCTGACCGTTTTCGTAGGGCCATTGTTCAGACAGCAGTTCCCTGTCCTCTTTGCTGACGATAATGTGGATATGCCAGTTCTTGCCCGACTTACCGCATTCAATAAACGCTATGTACTTTAGTCTGCCCTTGCCCTGCTTTTTCAGGCGGTAATTTATTCTGTAAAGCCACTTGCCTACCTCTTTGCAAAACTCTTCTTCTGTTTCATATGTTCCATACGGCGCAGAAAAGCGACAGAAAAAATCACCGCTCCCAAAGTTTGCATTTATCAGCCTCTGCATATGCTTGACTGCACGGAGCTTGTTTGCCTTTCTCATCTTGGCAGGACTCAAAGAATTATTTGATTTTCTGCGCCGTAGTTTTTTCCGATTTTTCGGATTGATTGATAGTATTCAACCTCAATCATATCTCCGCTTTTGATTGTTCGTTTGTAAGTGTACATAGCATAACCTTTTATTATAGTATATTTTTCCTGTTTTCCGTGCTTAAATAATCATTTGAGCAGGATTCAAAAGGAGCATTTCAGCTCCCTTAATTATGACTGATTATTATTCTGTTTTAGAATATTAATACTGAAAGATATAACTAAGCAGTAGCCCATCTGACCATTGAGCTACTGCTTTTGCAAACCTTGCCACTGCAATTGTGTGTTCTTATTTTATTGCAATATGTCGAGCCGTTGCCTCGGCTCTTCTTATAACAGCTAAAATCAAAAAAAGAAGTCATTGCTTTTTGATTTTAATTTTTGAATATGGAAATTGTTTGATTTCTTGATTAAAAAATTGGATTTTGCATGTAGCAAGGGAGTTGCCTTGATTATTCTTCTGCCGGATCTGACTCTCTTGCTGTGTCAGCCGTCTCATTGGGCTGAGATTCAGCTTCTTAATAGGCTCATACACCGAGAGCTTACCTGCCATAAGTGCGTTGACCTCAGCAAGCTTTGTGATATTTTCGTTAAGCACTCTGTTGTACTTCATTTCTTCCTCTCGTGTGCACAAGAGATTTCCCATGTTGTCCTCGAGCATCTGATTTTCTGCTCTTAATCTTCTGTTTTCTTCCCTGAGCTTTTTGCAGCCTTTTTCAGCTCTGAATAATTTAAGATTAAGATAATCAATCTGCATAAGTACTGTCTCAAAACGCTCGTGTGCGGATTCTTTTAAATTTTCTATCTGACTTTTTAAAAATTCTTTATCTGCTCTTCTCATATGTAGTCACCTTTCATTTTTAGCTGTAAAACACAGGCAAGGATAATCCCTGCTTCTGCTTGCACAAAACTTGTACCCTCGGCATTCCTTACAAGAGCGGCAGGTCAATGTCTCTTTTGTTTCGGTGCTTACTTTTGATTTTTCCCATTCCGACGAGTGCTGTATATTCGCCGTAGCTGTACGATGTTCCGTGTTGTTCATTGTATTTCGTTAACTCCTCGCAAATAAGGTCAATGTTATCCTTCTTCCTCTTTGTCCTCGGCTTCGGGTTCAGATTCGGATTCACAGCCTTCTCCCAATGCAGCTTTCTTGCTGTTGATGGCTGCTCTGATAACTGCCTTGAGCTTTGCTTTTTCTTCTTCGCTAATTTTGATTTCTTGGTCATATCCATATTTCCTTTCGTATTTTCTTCCGTCTGCAAAGCCGTTCGTATAGCTCTTATTGCAACGCTTATTAGTGATGTCCCAGTTTTGATTGATTGTTCGACCTTGCTTTTGATTCTCTTTCAAAAGGCGGTCGTTTTCTTCCTTCTCAACTTTATAAAGGTCACGATAAAAGTTAATGTTTTCCCTCATCCAAATAAGCGTTAAAATAAACGCTACTATAAGGATTAAAAACACAATAAGCATTGTTGTTCCTGCTGACATTATTTTTCACCTTCATTTCCCAGTCCTTTTTCATAGCCTTGCGTTTCTTCGGGCAATCCTTCCAATTGCGATTTTTCGTTTCCAACGGAAAGAAAAAATCTTATAGCGTAAGCCTTTATATTTGATGCCGTGATACATTATTTTTACACCTCTTTACTTATAAAATCCGTGGCACGATATAGCGTCACGTAATCCCCCTCAAGGTCATCATCGTAATACTGTGCTGTCTCGTCGCTCATTGCTTTAATTATCACGGCGTAGTAATCTTCTTCCCATTCTTTCGCCGCTTCAATTATTTCGTCGATCGTAAACTTGCCTTTGGCTTTTCTGAGCTTCAAATGCCAGCGTCCCTCGGCATCATATCCGCTTTCAACTGTTGTCCCTTTTTTCATTATTTTCACTCTCCGTTTCAAATGACCAGTCAAAAGCCTGTCCGCAGCGCCAGCAAAATTCAGATCTGCCCTCTTTGATGAGGGCGTTGCAAATGGGGCATTGATAGTCAGTCCACTTGCCACTCGCTTTTCAAGAGCATGTACGGCAAGTTTAAGAGCGGTAAATGTATTGGAATTGCTCAAATTTTTAAGCACATCTTCAATGCTTGCTCCTTCGCCGATTTTATTCAACACTTCAATTGCTTTTTCGGCAGTCATATCCTGTATGCCTCTTTCGGCTTGATAGCAATATGTTCTTCTGTTCCACAGTTTCGGGGCATTTTCGGGAGTGTCAAATATTGTAAACAAAGTTTTACACCTTTTGCATTTGACTCTCATTTCGTTATGTCCTTCATGAAACCCCAGTACAAAATCTTCGCTACCGCAGAACGGGCAAGGTTTAAGTTTTACTTCTGTCATTGCCTTTGTTATTGTCTTCCTCCTCAAGTAACAGCCGGCACATTTTAACAATTTGGTCTTTTAGTTCCATATTTCCGGTTGCAAGCATTTCTAATCTCAGCATGTAAGATTCTATGTAGGGTGTGGTTGGATCATCAATAGGATTAGGTGCATAAGCTCCTTTCTCCATAATCTTACATTGAGCGCAAAATTTTTGGTTGTTTTTTTTAGGAAAGAACTTTTGGCACAATTTGATTATTGTGTCGTATAAAACTGCGTTTTCGTCTGAAATCACATTGATTTCACGGCTCAATGATACAAGCATAGAATGACGAGTAGCTTGAGTAATGTACCCTGTATTATCTTCCTCAATTTTCCGTTGATTAGAGGCTACACTATCAGCTCTTGTTTCCCATAATTTTTTCCACTCTTCCGCTGTCTCAAGTTCTGACACAAACCCCATTTTGCAATTGCTACATTGACACGCAATACCCTCATAGTGTCCGGGCCTACACATCGGGCCTACTTTAAAATTAAACTTTAATTCATGACTTCCACAAAATGGGCAACCTTTAGCCATTATTTTCATCTCCTAAAAGTTCGGGATTATCGTATATATTTCCGACGACCTCAACATTTTCAGGCCAATAACACCGCCCTAAACCCTCGCAGAAATTGTCATACACAAACTCGAACTCTGTTCCTTCGGCATCGTACCGAACAACTCCGTAGCCGTCACCGTCTGAACGGTCAGAAAAATCAATAATATCTCCCTCAAAAATTTTCTTGCCGTTCTTGTCAACCATGCCTGTGTACTGACCAACCGTTTCGGGGTTGACCGCACCGTAGCTACCTAACACCGTTGCATCGGGTGTTATACAGCAACCTTGTTTAGTCACAAGCAAATTGCCCTCTGACCACTTACCGTTAGCCATCATCTTGCCTCTGAATAAATATTCTCTCATTACTCTTCACCAATCCTCTCCGTCAAAACTTAATTGTCCAGGCAAAACACCATCCTGCATCCACCAGTGATAAACCTCAAGTCCATTAGCATGTTGTGTAGCTTTGCCTCTTTGCTTTCTCATTTCAAGCATCTTATCGAATGCTCTTATATACATTTTTCGGTATTTGGGATATCGTGCAAACTCCGCAAATCTCTTCTTACTTACCATTGGACATCCAATGCATCCAACACGGTCGAACCCACAACTGTATAACGGATTAAGATTAATGTGTTCTTGGTTGATGTACTCCCAAACATCACTATCCGACCAATCACAAATAGGGTTGAAGAGTATCTTCCCTTGTAACTGACAATGCTCAACTATCTGCCTCTTATCGTCATTGTCATTGTTAAGGACAATTTTATTCGACAGATTAGAAGAATAAGTTTCGATTATTCCCTTCGACCGTCTTCTCATACTTTCGGCTCTTCGCACTCCTGTGGCAATAGCACGATTCTTACCGCCTGTTTCTTTCAGAATTGCACAACAATATCTTACTAACCTTGTGGGTGGAATACCTTTTTGCACTATCAGTGACCACATAGATGTCGGCTTGCCCTTGTTTCTTGGCATATCAATGTTGCATTTTATGCCTTTAGATTCCAACTCCTTAAATTTATTGCGTATGTGGTAAACTGTTTCGGGAGCATCAGCCGTTGTGTGACTATGTTGAGCTTCAAAGTCTATACCCGATTTAATCGCTAAATCTAAAATAATGTCGCTATCTTTGCCACCTGAGTAACAAAGCATAAGCGGTTTTTTATAATAGCGTTTACTTATTTCTGCTCCGTCACGAAGTCGCATTATAGCAACCTTTTCTAAGTCCATTATATTTTTGCTCCTTAAAACCATCTCAGACAGCTGCACCTGTCTGAGATATGTAAACGGTAATATTCAGAAAAGTAGGTATAGGTATAAAATGAGATATATATAATCTCGCTGTGCAGAGCGTGATTAACTTATTTAGTTTATTTTACTTCACCGGAGGTAAAAATCGGATGTGTGCCGTCACGGAGCTGAATTTCTTCGTCACTCATCACATAGCCGAGCTTGACGAGTAGATTATAAAATCTGTTGAGTTCGGGGTTGATGTTACGAGTAATACCCTCATAGTATAAAAAATCAATATAGCTACTATCGTAAAAGCCGCTGAAAAACGCATAGGCCATAGCCATAAGCGTTTTACCTGTGTCTGCAAGACAATCGTCAAGGTTTATACATTCGCCTTCATCGTATTTAAGACCGGCAATTTTAAGCAGAGCACCCTCTTCATATCCGCTGCTCGCAGACATTGCATACATTATGTATGCAATCAAATTTTGTTTACTGTCATTGTCATTGAAATTTGCGGACAGCATAAAATCCTCTCTAAGAGCTTTACAGCGATTGTCAATTTCATTTCCCTGCGCCCGCAGTTCATTGAGCGTCTGCCTTTCGGATTCTCTTTTGGCGGCTTCCTCGTCGGCTTTTATTTTATCGTCTTTTGTAATTTCAACATAAACGCTAATATCATTGCTGTACGCCGACATATAGTACATACGCTTTTTGCCGTCATCAAAAGATTTATCTTTAAGCGTTGAGAGGTTGTGATATCCCTCGTATTTATATCCTTTCGGTGCACCGCTCGTTTCGCATTCAAGTAATCCTTTATGCTACATACTTTCTTGATTTCATCACGAGTATGTTTGCGCTCCTGTTTTGCTTCTGCGGCATAAATTGCACTGTTAAAATTATTTGTGCCGATAGTTTTTAATAAGGCGTTGCGTTCTTCTATATCTTCGATTTTGTTGAGCCTGTCATAATCCTGCAATGTCGGCTGTCGGATCTGACTTTCCTTGAATGCCTCTTCGTCAAGCTCACAGAGCTTTACTCTCCGCCTTATTTTGCTTTCGGAAAAGCCTGTCTTTTCGGCAACCTCTGCGACCGTATCGCCGAGGTCGAGCAAGAGCTGACAGCCCTTTGCTTCTTCATATACGGTTAAGTCTGACCGCTGCATATTTTCAGTCAACATTGTAGATAACTGTTCCTTTTCAGTCATCTTGACAACAGCGCACGGCAGTTCAGTTAATCCTGCCTGCTTTGCCGCTGCTAATCTTCTGTGTCCGATAATCACAGTAAACTCCGTCCAATCGTCATTCATCGGCACCACCGTGAGGTTTTGGAGAATGCCACTTGCCTTAATGCTTTCGGCAAGCTCATCAATGTCCCCGAGAACCTTACGAGGTTGTCGGGGTGCGGATGAAGTTTGTCAATTGCAATCGTAGTCAATGTCGGTTTTCTTTCCATTACTTTTCACTCTCTTTCTTTTCGGCAATAACATGCAAGCCTTTGAAACAATCATCACATAGATGTATTTTAATTTTGCTCTTGCATTCAACAGGAATTGCAATCCCGCTAAAGTAATCAGTATCAACCCCTAAATAGAATTCCTTCATTTTAACTGTGTACGGATCTGAGATAACTTTGTTACAACAATCGCACTGATAAACTCTCATCGCTCTTCACCGCCCTCAATAGGCTGATTCCAGCATTTTACGCAGTTATGGTCTATTCTGCAATCATCTATGCTCATAAGCTAAACGAGAAGGACAAAAATTTGGTGTTCCGTTATCGCGAAGCGGAGCGTTCGGATAATGTTTCAGGTATTCCGTAAGAAATGTCTTTGGCGGATGTTCATCGCTCCACCTCTGTACAGCCTTAACCGCCTTTTCGGGATAATACATTTCGAAGTCTGGACACGATAAACCTTCACCGTTGTTATTACTACACAAAGGACAATTGCCACACTTAATTTCACACAGTCCGTTCTTTGTTCTTTTCGTCATCTTCAACTTTTCGTTGAAGTAGTTTGTAGTTTTCGTACAATCAATCATTGGTTTCATTCTCCTTACAATCAAATAGCCGATACTCCGACACACTCAAAGCCCTGTGTCAGATTTTCTGATTTGAGCCTTTCATTTTCGGCTCTGAGTTCGTTGTTCTCTGCTTTGAGTCGGTCAATAATATCAAGCTGTACATTTGTGATTTCATCGGCAATTACATTTCGGTTATTGAGGTGCTTAATAGCAATTTCATTTTTTTTCGACTCTCTCTTGATTTCGCTTTTGCTCTTCCAGTTTTTGAAAATCATTTTTATTTGTCTCCTTTACAACTTTTTTCCCTGTTCTCACACCGTAATGTTTCTTCATTGATTCAAGCTCGCCTTTCGCATTGCCGTCTTTAACCGGCAGCTGCTGTCTTGCCTTTGTGGGGTAATCATCGCCTGTCAACTGTTCCCACATCTCTCTGCGGTTGTCTTTAAGGCAAGTGTTGAGATATGAAATAACCGTCTGTTCAAACGGCACCTTACTGCCGAACCTGTCAATAAGCTCATCGACAATCTTATTCATATGCCGTCTTGCGTAATCTTTAGGCTTTTTGTATGCTCTGACCGAGTTCCACAGCTTGATATGTACATTCTCATGTGTCAGCTCATCAATTGCCTTTGCTTGCAACTCGCACAGCTTAACGAGGTCAACCTCATCTTTGCCGTATTCCTTGCAGACTTCGAAAGCGTTACACTTGCATTCCTTACTGAGTCAATCTGCTGTTCCTGTTGTACCAGCAAATGTTCTGTCTTGAGCTTTAGTTCTCGATATTCCTGAAAGAATTTTAATTTATATGCGGCAGTGTATTTTTCACTGAGCAAACCGACCTTGCACATAGAATAGGCGTTAGCAAGTTCCAGTACCAATAACCTATCAAATAACTTTAGTGATACAACTTCAAGATGATTGACCTCTCCGTCAATCCACCTTTTCGCCATGTCATTGAGTTCGTCAAGTGTTTTGTCATTCATTCATCACACACCACCCTTGCCTTGAAAAGGTTCTGAATAGGTATGCCAAATTTGTTGGCAAGCCTCGACAGCTCTTCCACCGTAAAAGTACCCGGATCTTTAATTCTTTTTCTGTAGGTTCCCTCAGAGCAATGTGCCACAAGAGCCTGTCCTTCACGGTCAATACTCCTGATTTCTGCCTCATACTGTATATTGGCAATCAGCAGCCTTTTCATTTGGTCCTCGGGCTTGGCTAATTTTCTTGGCATTTTCTTCTCACCCTTTCATTATTTATTCCTGTAATCTGGTATCGACTTTTGCTTAGTCGCTTTCAAATACTTCTGCCCAATAATCGCCCGGATTATATGCAGACATCAGATTTATCCTGTTCGGACAATTCTCCTCTGGTTCTGCAACACCTTCTTCAATTTCAAGCAAAACTTTTTCAGCACCTTCTCGTTTGAGTTCGTTAAGCTGATTGATTAGGTCATCAATCCTTACTGTAATTCGGTTCACTTTCTCACCTCGAGCACACAACGAAAATCCTTGTCTGCATCAAGTCAATATGCGCAGGGATTTTGTGCCTTGGCACACCTTCAACAATAGACAAATGCACCGTTTCGTGTCCGCTTGCCTTTATTTCTTCAAGTTTACTGATTAAGGTATCAATTTTTACTTTAATCATCTTCATTGTCATCTCCCCCGTTGTCAAACATTCCGAGTTTGTCGCCCAATGCAATAATAGCTTCAACAACCATTGCTAACTCGCTGCCTTTAATATCGCACATACGATATCTGACTTTGATAGTTTCTTCTTCGTTGTCGATTTCATCATAACCAACAACTACACCTTTATTTAAGGTTTCTATTTCGCCGTTATCGTAATTAATAACAATACTCGTGATGTTACGATTATCCATTCTCTCTCCCCCTTGTCAATCTTTGCATTTGAAAACACAGCCGTAGTCGCTGAGCATAATGCGAGCCGGAATACCTTCTTCGGCTTCTTCAATTGTGAGGTCGGCACATTCATAGCCGTCTTTCTCCAACATTTTAAGCTCTTTGATGAGGTCTTTAATCCTCACTCTGATTTCATTCATAAATAATGATTCTCCCTTGACCGTTATGTTATAATCAAACCGAAAGGTGGTTTAATTATGGTAGTTTATCAATTTGACAAACCGACAGAAACAATATTCAGATATGTATGCGAAAATCCTAAAGCAAACCTCATAATGCTTGAATGTCTGCATAATGATTATTACAATCCTAAAAAGTCAAAAGCTAACGATAATCCTAAACTCTATGGTGACTATGCTAAGTCCTGTACAGATTATCTCGTTGACTGCGGATTGATTTTTTCAAAAAAAAGAAGGTATCTACACATTCTTTTTTCCGTCTGCCAAAGGTATTGCATACGCAAAGTTCAGAAGAAGAAATTGGATTTTACAATATTTGCCTTACTTTATATCTTCTGTGTCCTTTGTTATGTCTGTTATAACTTTTATTCTGTCTGTTCTTGCATTGATTAAATAATCCGATTCAGCCTTCCGTTTTCGGGAGGCTATTCTTTTGGGTCATACTCAAAGACATAAATCATTCTGCCGTTATCTCTTTTGATATTCTCTTCAAAGTCTGCCACAAACTTTTTAAACATTATGATAAAGGCATGTGCTTCTTCGGGACCTTCAAAATTTCCGATCAGTAATCTCATGCGTCCGTTTGTGTATAAGTGTTCAGGATATTTTTTCTCTGCTTTTTCGGTATAGTCAAGCGAACACAAAACATCCCATGTGGCTGTCTTGGCAATGTTGTATATCTCCTTACGCTTTTTTAACTTAAACATTTCTCTCCCCCCCTTGCAGTTATTTTCCTGTAATGTGTATCGGTTCTTATGCGGTTTTCTGACAATAAAACAGTTGTGGGTTAATCTCTAAATCAAGTAAAGCACAAAGAGTAATCATTTCATCAGCTAACATATTACTCTTACCTGATAAGATTCTAGATAACCTGTCCTGTGTTATGTTCATCTTCTCAGCAATGTACTTCTGCTTAATTCCTAACTCGTAAATTCGTTCGTTAAAAATGTCGAGAATGTTATGTCTTATCATTTATGTCACCGCCTTTCTTAATTTCTAAGATTGTAACTATAATATACTCTTAACTCTTAAGATTGTCAAGCATTTTTTAAAATAATTTTCTTAGAAATTAAGAATTGTGTCTTGACAATCTCGACATCTGAAAATATAATATATTTGTAATGATAATTCAGATAAGGAGATAAACCAATGTCAAGAGAATATATTGCCTCAGTCTTAAAAAGATTGAGAGCGGAACAAGGTATGACCGCTGATGAAGTCGGTGAAATCATTGGAAAGAGTGGAAAGACCGTGAGCGGTTGGGAAAATGCCAGAAGTCAACCTGATGCCGATTTACTTCTAAAGTTGTGTGAAATCTATAAGGTTGAAAATATCTTAGATACATTTTCCGAAATTAAGAGGAATGTCAAACCAATAGAAAGCAAAGATGATACACAAAAGCTATTGCATAATTACCATTTGCTTAATGATAGTGGAAAAGAAAAATTGCTTGAATATTCAGATGATTTGATTTGTAGCGGTAATTACAATAAAGTTTACAAAATAAAAACCGCCGCCCGAGACGGAAGTTATAAGGAAACAACCGTGACAGACGACGATCTGCAAAAACTTATGGATTTACCTGATGTTGATGATTTAAAATAAATTCTTGAAATTGATTGAAAACTTCCCGTTCAAGCGGAGCAACTAAAAACTTGTTCCGCTTGTAGAGTTCCTGCATTCGTTGCCAGCGGTATTCCGCTGCTGTTAGACTTATGTCACATATCTGAGCTATTTCATCAGCACTTTTGACCTTTAATCCCCATAGTACACACGCAGGTGCAAGTAGCCTGCTTGCGAAAACATTCGCTTCCTGCTCAATTGGGTTGTCAGTTGGTGAGATTTCTCGGTTGACAAGCTCATACTTTCCGACATGACCGAGTAGTATATGGCCAAGCTCGTGCGCAATGGTAAAGCGTTTCCGCTGTCTGCTACATTCTTGCCGTACAAGTATTATAGGTTGTTTGTTTATGACCGTACATTTACCGTCATTGCCTTGCTCCAACTTATCATAATACTTAACAGCGATGCCAAGCTTGTGACACAACTCAACAATGTTTACCGGAAGTTCCTTTATATTTTCCTTTACAAGGATTTCCCATGACATATTTCTTGATTTTTGGTACTGTTTGTAATCCATAATAAAATCACCTCATACATATTATGGATTACAAAATCGAATATATAAAAAACCGCCTGTTGTTCGCACCAACAGACGGCTTATAAAAAATAGGGATGAGAGATAAATTAAATATCCTCAATGTTATTTTATATCAATTGACATATATTTGTCAATAAAATGAGGATGTTTATGGACAAAGAATTATTTTTACCCTTAGCTTTTTTAGGTGTCGTGCTACTTATTATAGTTATAATTTTAGTGAAGGTATTGGCAACTAAAATTAAAAGCACATATATTAGAAGAAAATACAAACTTTCTAATGAACAAATATATGGTCAAGACAAAGCTACTGAAAAATTGATTGCTCTTCAAAATTCAGTTGACGAATTGTATAAAAAAATAGATAAGCGATATGAGCAGTTTTTGCCAAATCTTTATGATGTAAATTCATTAAGTGAGACCAATATTAAACTTTTAAAGATTGAAAAAAGCATTAAATATCTCAGTTCTCGCTTGGACGATAAGACCAATTTAGAGTATGAAAAATTGAAAAGAAAGTATGCTCAGGTTGATGAACTAATAAAATCTATCAATCCATCCGGAAACCGTGCCAGCAAAATACTATCAGATATTATAAGCGATGCTGACTATGTTAAACAAATTATACTACTAAAAAATAAAATTTCCTTTTTGGAATCTGCACAATCAAATTTGACAGCAATTCCGTATATGACCAAAATAGTAGCTGATTATGAAACTTACGGACTTGAACATTTAGCTAAAGAACTTGACTGGGGATATAATCAACAACGGATGAAAAAAGTTAAATCCATTCGTGATATTCGTCACGACGCAAAAGCTATGGTTGAAAAAAATAAAGAAGCGTTATACCAATTATCGTACCTACTCAATCTATTTCCCTCGTTACAAGATGTTATTGAAACGGATTATAATGATTTGCCGATTATAGATGTCAATGAATTACCCGATTATGATCCAACTCGTGACTATTTGTCTAAAGAAGAATATAACAGTTTATCTACCGTGGAAAGAAATCAATTGGCTTTAGACCGTTATAAAGCATCTCATAAAAAATCAAAATGGCAAATTGGTCGTGATTATGAATTGTATATTGGATATAGATATTCACAGTCAGGATACTCTGTTGATTATTTCGGTTCATATATGGGATTAGAGGATTTAGGTCGTGATTTGATATGTAAAAAAGGTAATAAAGTTTTGATAGTTCAATGTAAATATTGGAGTTCAAAAAAAGAAATACATGAAAAACATATAACTCAACTATATGGTACTATGGCAAGTTATTGCATTGAGCACAATTGCCCTAAAGAAAATGTTAAGGGAGTTTTAATAACAAATATTCAACTATCTCCTATGGCTAAGAAAATGGCAAAATACTTAGGTATAAAATTCAGAGAAAATATTGAAGTTGATGATTACCCATGTATAAAATGTAATATTGGTCGTGATATGTATGGTGAAACAAAAATATATCATTTGCCTTTCGACCAACAATATGATTCTACTAAAATCAGCAAGAAAGGGGAATTCTACGCAATGACGGTGGCTGAAGCAGAAGAAGCAGGATTTAGACGAGCCTTTAAATGGTTTGGTAATTAAAAAATCCCCGTACTGCTGGAACAGTACGAGGAAAATTGAAAGGGTGTCGGCATTTTTACTTGGTGGAACAAGAGCCGATACCACATTACAGGAGATGATATTATGGCAAAAGCCAAAAAACTGAAATCGGGCAACTATCGTGTTTTAGTTCCAGATTTCAAAGACGAAAAAGGTAAATGGCATTATAAATCGTTTACCGCCAAAACGAAAAAAGAAGCCGAGTATATGGCAATGGAGTTCAGCCACAACAGACAGAGAAGTTCGGCAAGCTATGACGACCTCACGCTTAAAGAGGCATACGAAAGATACATAGGTATCAAGCAAGGTGTGTCAAGTCCGTCAACAATTAGAGGTTATGAGCAATACCAAAATAAATATTTGCAATTGCTTATGCCGATGAAGCTGAGGAACATCACCGCCGAACTTGTTCAAGCTTCCGTAAGCGAACTTGCAGTTACACATTCTCCTAAGAGTGTTAGAAATATATACGGATTGTTTCACTCCGTAATGAGTGTGTATTATCGTCAATTGGATTTATCCAAAATCAGACTTCCGCAAAAACAAAAAGTTGAAGTTGCCGTGCCAACAACAGAACAAATCAACACATTGCTTGACTTTTGCGATGATTATGTTAGAGTTCCCGTGTTGCTCGCAAGTCACGGATCTTTACGCCGTTCTGAGATATCTGCCCTATCTCCTGACGATTTTACAGACTTCGGTGTTATAATCAACAAGTCACTTGTTCAGGATTCGGGCAAAAACTGGATTTTGAAAAAAACTCCAAAGAGCTTTGCCGGCAACCGTGTTGTCCCACTCGACAGAGAACTGATACAAGAATGTCTTAAATGGAATCACTTCGGTATCAATCCGGGCATCATTGACGACCATTTCAAAAAGTGCCGAAAAAATTCCGAATTACCGTATTTCAAATTTCATTCATTGCGCCATTATTTTGCTTCCGAACTGCACGCTCAAGGAATCCCCGACAAATACATAGCCGAGATAGGCGGCTGGGAGAATGTTGAAACTCTCCAACGAATTTACCAGCACACTCTCAAAGACCACGCAGATGAACTCACAAAGAAAATTTTAAATGTTTTCGCCTACTCAAATTCCAAAAATAAATCCGACTGCAATTCAAAATCAGAAAAGCAAGCGTAATTTATTTATTTCATGTTGGATTTCGTGTTGGATTTTAAATCAAAAAATCAATTTTTAACACAAAAAATCAAGTTTTAACGCAAAAAATGTTTTTTTTAAAAACCAGCAAATAAGCCGATAAATACTGAATAAGGCTTGTTTGCTGGCTTTTTTGTTTGGCTGAGCCGGCGGGATTCGAACCCACGGGTGACGGAGTCAAAGTCCGTTGCCTTACCGCTTGGCGACGGCTCAGTATATATTCTACTTTTATTGATTATTAAAAAAACAAGCCGCCAAAGAATTTCTTCAGCGGCTGTTGGTGACCCATCGGAGATTCGAACTCCGGACACCTTGATTAAAAGTCAAGTGCTCTGCCAACTGAGCTAATGAGTCAAATGGGGTGGAATGCCGGATTCGAACCGGCGGTCTCCAGTGCCACAAACTGGCGCGTTAACCAACTACGCTAATCCCACCATAAGTGGCGCGCCAAAAGGACTCGAACCCTGACCTACTGCTTAGAAGGCAGTTGCTCT
>ENA-OQEB01000001-OQEB01000001.1-human-gut-metagenome-genome-assembly--contig:-NODE-1-length-157271-cov-4.573748_pt1 | contig 157271 bp, 184 predicted proteins | sample MGYA00242787_ERZ504619 | MGnify/ENA primary metagenome ERZ504619 (study PRJEB26092, sample SAMD00036317) | human gut metagenome | host: Homo sapiens | study: EMG produced TPA metagenomics assembly of... | reverse complement strand
CGGGGAATCGGAAACGGGATTGATCGAAAGTTTCTCGGCCTTTGCGGATGCCGGGGATACGCGGCAGGAATCCATTCATAATGGCCTTACCGTCTGCGTGGAGGATTCCGTATCGGAGAACGACGGTGTGATCATCCACGACGGCGTGCGGCCTCTGGTGAGCGAACAGCTGATTGGCGACTGCCTTGCGGCGCTTGCCGATCATGAGGGCTGTATGCCGGTGCTGCCGATGAAGGACACGATCTATCAGAGCAGCGACGGAACGAAAATTGACCATCTGCTGGAGCGCAGCACGCTGTTTGCCGGTCAGGCGCCGGAAGCCTTCCGGCTGCATCCGTACGCGAAGATCAACCGGGAAGCATCGAAAGAGGAGCTGTCCCTCACAAGGGGAACGAGTGAAATTGCCTACCGCCATGGAATGGATGTGGCGATGATCCCAGGGGATGAGCGGAACTTTAAGATTACAACAAGGAGCGACCTGGAGCGTTTCTGTACGATTGTGGAAGGAGAAACGAAATGAGAGCATACGAGCTGCATGGAGTCAATGATTTAAGAAGGGAAGACATCGAAAAACCGGAAATCCCATCCGGCTGGGTTCTGGTGCAGGTAAAGGCATCAGGAATCTGCAGCTCCGATATTCCGCGGATTTTCAAAAACGGAACATACCATTTTCCAACGATTCCAGGTCACGAGTTTTCAGGCGTGGTTGCCGCATACGGCGAGGGTGTGCCGGAAGAGCGAGTTGGAAAACGGGTCGGCATTTTCCCGCTGATCCCATGCCGCACCTGCCCGCAGTGCCGGCAGAAAAAATATGAGATGTGCGAACACTACGATTACCTCGGCTCGCGCCGGGACGGCGGCTTTGCGGAATACGTGGCCGTGCCGGACTGGAACCTGATGGAGCTGCCGGAAAACGTCAGCTTCCGCGAGGCAGCAATGCTGGAGCCGCTCTCTGTGGCGCTTCATGCGGTGAAACGAAGCGGTGTGAAGCCGGGCGATACCGCAGCAGTGATCGGAACGGGCATGATCGGTTTTGCAGCGGCAGCGTGGGCGAAAGCGCTCGGCGCCGAAACCGTTTTTGTGATTGGACGGGGCGAAGCAAAACGTGCGATCGCAGAACAGATCCCGGGCATCTCATATGTGACGGAAGAGGAGAGTAAAGCGATTCAGGCGGATGTTGTAGTAGAAGCGGTCGGAACGCCGCAGGCCGTTTCCAGTGCAGTTCTTCTTGCAAGACCGGGCGGAAGCATCGTGCTGATGGGAAATCCATCGGGCGATCTTGCGATGGAAAAGAACGTGTACTGGCGCATCCTGCGCAAACAGCTGAACCTGATGGGAACGTGGAATTCTTCTTATGAAAAAGATGAAGCCTGCGACTGGACGGAGGCACTCGATGCGCTTTCGAAGAAGAAAATCCCGGCACAGGCGCTGATCACGCACTGTTTCCCGTCCGAAAAGCTGATGGACGGACTGGAACTGATGAAAAATCATAAAGAGCCATACTGCAAAGTAATGGTTTCATGGGAGTAGAAATATGAGAAAAAGTCAGATATCGGCATCCATGATGTGCTCAAACCTTGTGGATCTGCAGGCGACGATCGATGTATTTGAAAAAGAAAAAGTCGAATATCTCCATATCGATGTGATGGACGGCGAGTTCGTTCCGAACTTCGGCCTTGGCGTCGACTACATCCGCGGACTGCGGGAACTGACGAGTATTCCGCTCGATCTTCATCTGATGATTAAAGACCCGGAGTACAAGCTGCCGTGGATCGGCATTTACAAAGAGGACATCGTGACGATTCATTATGAGAGCACTTTCCAGGTGCAGCGCGCGCTCGATTACCTCGTGCCGTACGGCTGCAAGCGGTTCCTCGCGATCAACCCGGCGACACCGATCGGGCAGATCGAGGAAGTGCTTGATTATATCGACGGCGTCAATCTTCTGATGGTGAATCCGGCTTTGCCGGACAGAAAATTGTGCCGAGTAGCTGCGCAAGGCGGAAAAGCTGCAGAAATTTCTGCAGGAGATGCACCGGGAGGACATCATTTTAGAAGTGGACGGAAACATTACGAAGGAGCACGGCGCGACGCTGCGTTCCTGTGGAGCCAGCATTTTTGTGGCGGGAACTTCGAGCATTTTCTGCACCGATGTATCGCACTTCGGAGAAAAAATCCGGGAATTCCGGAAAGCAGTGGAATAAGAAAAAGAACTGCCTTCCCGGGATGCACGGTTTGAAAAACAGACGAATACTGTAAAGTGAGAAATGACGGAGCGTGTCATATGGTAGAATTGCTTCTGCTTGCTGCGGCGCTCTCAGCCGATAACTTTGCAGTAAGCATCGGATATGGAAGCAGCAATACGAGAATTTCACCCGGCATGACGGCGCTGCTGAATCTGTTTTGCAGTGCTGCCCTGGTTGCTTCCGCGCAGTTTGGAAAAAGATTTCTGCAGTCCGCAGGACCGGAATGGGGAACCAGAGTGGGTGCGGGCTGCTTTTTTCTTATGGGAACGCTGAAAATTTTCGAAGAACTGAGAAAACGCAGAAGAAAAAAGCAGGGAAAACCAGAAGCAAGACTGGAACATCTGGAAAAACAGCTCCACCCACTGGAATTTGGCCTGCTGGCGGTTTCGATGTCGGTGGATGGAATTGTCTCCGGCGTCTTTGCCGCGGATCTTCCGGTGACAGGAGGACAGATCTTTTTTGCCTCCTTCGCGGTCGGAATGGCGGCGATGTATGCCGGAACTGCCATCGGAAAAAAGACGGGGCAGAAAAACGGCGGAAACGGAGCACTGTTCGGAGGAATTCTGTTCTATTTACTGGCGTTTTTAAAGCTCACATAGAATTACATGTAAGAAAGAAAAACCAGCAGATCCCGGCGTAAAATTGACAAGCCCGTGCAGATATGCTATAAAAGTAGGAGGTTTGCTGCTGGAAAATTTAAAAAACAGATGCAGCAGACAAAGTAAGAGAGGAAAATACATGATTTCAGTAGTAATCCCTTCGTACAACGGTGCAGAAACACTGTTTCAGGCAATCGACTCAGTCCTTTGCCAGACAACAAAAACCCCGCTGGAAATCCTGGTGATCGACGACCATTCCACGGACGATACGATGGAAAAGATGGGGCGTTACGGAGAAAATGACCGGGTACGGTATATCCGGAATGAGACAAACAAAGGAGCATCCGCATCCAGAAACCGCGGTGTACAGCTCGCCAAGGGCGATTACATTGCCTTTCTGGACGCGGATGATTACTGGGATCCCGAAAAACTGGAAAAGCAGGAAAAAGCCCTTGCAAAGACCGGTGATGTGCTCTGCTGTACGGGTCGGGAGCTGATTTACGATCAGGAACCGGAAAAGCAGAAGATTTTTTCTGTCCCGGAGCGGATCACCTACAAAATGCTGCTGCGCGGCAACGTGATCGGCTGTTCGTCGGTACTGGCCAAAAGAAGCGTTCTGCTGGAATTCCCGATGGAAAAGGACGAGTGCCACGAGGATTATCTGGACTGGCTGCGGATCCTGAAAAAATACGGGACAGCCTGCGGTGTGGATGAGCCTTTGCTGAAATACCGGCTGTCCAGCACAGGAAAATCGGGGAATAAACTGCATTCTGCAGGAATGACGTACCGTGTTTACCGCGAGCTGGGAATGGGAACGTTCCGCTCCCTGTACTGTTTTGCGTGCTATGCCGTAAACGGTGTGCGGAAGTATTACGGTAAGGGCAAAAAGAGAGGAAGAGATTGATGAACTATAAAAACAGGGAACAGTACAAACATCTGATGCGTGTCCTGGCGGTCGCGGCGATTGTGCTTCTGGAATGCGCTGTTTTTTCTGTGTTCTGGGACAGATACTATGCGAGCACCTGTGGCTGGAGCCGTTCTGGGATAAGGGAAATCAGATTATCGTCGTGATCTACGGCATTTTTCTTCTGGTTTTCATGTACATTTACGGCGGCATGAAGATCGGCTACATGAAGGGAAGCAGCATCATCTATTCCCAGATGATGACGGCATTCTGTGCCAATGCGCTGATGTATCTGCAGATTATCCTGCTGTGGCGCCACCTGCCGTACATTCTGCCGATGGTCGGCATGACACTCGTGGACTTTGCGCTGGCAGGCATTGTATCCTGGCTTTTTGAGAAGACGTTTGCGCGTCTCTTTCCGCCAAGAGAGGTGCTTCTGATTTACGGTGAATACCCGATGGAAAGCCTGGAGCTGAAGATGAACCAGCGGCCGGACAAGTATATTGTAGCACATAAGGTGAGCACGGAAGTGGGAGAGAAAGAGCTCTGCCGCCAGATTGACACATACGGTCAGGAGGGTGTGATCCTGGGCGATCTTCATTCGGAGCTGCGCAACCGTCTGCTGAAATATTGCTATGCGAAAGAAATCCGTGTCTATCTGACGCCGAAGCTGTCGGATATTATGGTACGGAAAGCGGAAGCGCTCCATATTTTCGATACACCGCTTCTGCTCGCGCGAAACAGTGGTCTTTCGTTTGATCAGAGATTCTGCAAGCGCCTGCTGGATCTGCTCGTATCGACGATTCTTCTTGTGATCACGTCGCCGATTATGCTGATCGCAGCGCTCTGCATCAAGCTGTATGACCATGGCCCGGTGTTCTTTAAACAGAAACGTCTCACGATCGGCGGAAAAGAATTCTATGTCTACAAATTCCGAAGCATGATCGTGGATGCCGAAAAAGACGGCGTAGCGCCTGGCAACGAAGAACGACAGCCGCATTACGCCGGTCGGGAAGGTGATCCGCGCGACGAGAATTGATGAGCTGCCGCAGCTTCTGAACATTTTCAAGGGCGATATGAGCGTCGTCGGACCGCGCCCGGAGCGGCCGGAGATTGCAAAGGAATATGAGGAATCGATTCCGGAGTTTGCTTACCGTCTGAAAGTAAAGGCAGGCCTTACCGCTACGCCCAGATTTACGGAAAGTACAACACGACCGCATACGACAAGTTGAAGCTGGATCTGATGTACATAGAAAGCTATTCGATTTTAGAGGATCTGAAGCTGATTCTTGCAACCTTTAAGATTGTCTTCACAAAGGAGAGCACAGAAGGGCTCGAGGAAGGACAGACGATCAGCCTGAACGCAAAGGAAGAGGAGAAAAAAGATGTTTAATACCGAGGACGAAATTCTGCGCCGGCTGCAGGAAAAAAATCTGGAAATGGCCGTTATGTTTTACCACTGGTGCCAGAGAAATCATCTAACCTGTTATCTCTGCGGCGGCGGCTGTATCGGTGCAATCCGCCACGGCGGCTTTATTCCGTGGGACGATGATCTCGACTTTTTCATGCCGCGGAAAGATTACGAGAAGTTCCTGAAAATCTGGGATACGCAGGAGGAGAGTAAAATCTACAAGCTCGAGTACCCGAAAGAGGCTTCTGCAATGCTCACACGTTTGCGAACATCCGCGACAGCCGCACCACGCAGGTGAAAAAGGAGCAGGTCGATATGGATCTCTGCCACGGCGTTGCACTTGATATTCTCCCGATCGAGCTATGCACCGGGAAACCTTGCGCGGAAATGGCAGGTGATCGAGGGAAAGATTTTCCAGCTCTTCTGCACGCAGGTTATTCCGACCAAAGAACGCCACGGCGCGTTTATGCATTACCTGGGAACGATTCTGCTGGCGCTGGCTCCGACGCAGAAGATGCGGTACCGGATCTGGAAGCAGGCAGAGAACTATATTACAAAATTTGATATCGACAGCCCACGGGTGGACGGCATCACCGAGATGTGCGCACCGCAGGCGATTCTCCGGAAATATCCGAAAAAGATTTTTGCATCGGCGATTGAGGTTCCGTTCGAGAACGAGCGCCTGCCGATTCCGGTCGGATATGACACATATCTGCGCATGGCGTTCGGCGATTATATGAAACTGCCGCCGAAAGAACAGCAGAAAGGCCACCACGATGCGGCGTTTCTGGATCTCGATCATCCGTATGAGCAGTATAAGGGGATACACTACTGCTGTAAGAAATAAAGAAAGAGGATAAAACAATGCCGGAAATTTCAATCATTACCCCGGTGTATCAGGCAGAAAAATTTTTAAAAAAATGTGTGGATTCCATTCTCTCCCAGTCTTTTACGGACTGGGAGCTGCTTCTTGTAGATGATGGAAGCACCGACAAGAGCAGTGAAATCTGCCGGACATACGCAGAACAGGATGCGCGGATCCGTTATCACCAAAAAGAGAACGGCGGCGTCAGTTCGGCGCGGAATGCGGGCGTTGCGCTTGCAGAGGGGCGTTATATCACGTTTGTGGACAGCGACGATTTCGCAGCGGAGGATCTTCTGGAAACACTGTATCGTCTGGCGGAAAAATATGATGCCGAAATGAGTATCTGCCGCGGATACGATCTCTATGAAGGAAGGCCGGTGCCGGATCTGAAACAGGAGGGAATCGAATCTGTGACCGACAGCGAGGATGGACTGCGCCAGGTGATGAAGGCGCGCGTGTTCGGCGTGATGCCGTGGGGCAAGCTGTATCGGAGAGAGATTTTCGAGGGCGTTGTCTATCCGGAGAAAACAATCGCCGAGGATGCATACGTCATCGTTCCGTTAATGGAGCACTGCCGGAAGGTGGCCTTTTCCACAGCACAGAAATACTATTATGTGCACCGGCGCGAAAGCCTCACGACAAGCGGTTTTCGCTGGTCAGATCTGGGTTCGGTGGAAGTATGGGATCATAATCAGAATGTCGTGGAAGAACGCCACCCGGCGCTGAAAAAAGAAGCAGGTGTGCGCTGCTGCTGGGCGCGGTTTTTCGTGCTGGACAAGCTGATGCTGTTGGAAACCATGGACGCGGAGAAAAAGGCGCTTGCGAAGAGGCTGGCAAAAGAGCTTAAAAAGCATCCGCTTCTGGTACTGGAAGGCGATCACTTCACGAATGGGCGGAAAATCGCCTATCTGACCCTGTTTCTGGGAACCGGAATTTACCGGCAGTGCGTTCGTGCACTGTTCCGGAAAAGAAATTTATAAAAAATGCGGCAGAAACGAATGAGATTTTCGTTTCTGCCGCATTTTTATATGGATTTTTCTAGCTTTCTTTTTCGGAAAGCAGAACACCGTTTTTATCAAACACATACGTTGTTCCGTCAATTTTTTTCGTCCCGGTGACGCATCCGCCCCAGCTCTGGAAATAATATGTTTTTCCGTCAATTTCTGCCCAGCCGGTCTGCATGGAAGCATCATCGTTGAAGTAATACCAGTTGTTTTTATAATAGAACCACTGCGATTTTCTCGCACCGCCCCAGCTGTAGGTAAAGTACCAGACACCGTCCCGGATCACCCATTGGTTTGCCGGCATGACGCCGTTTTCATCAACAAAATAAAGATTGTTATCATACGTAAAGGCTTCATCCGTTTTCCGTGTACAGTCCTCATTAATATAATAGTATTTATTCTGAAGCAGCAGCCAGCCTTCGTGTGCGGCACCGCCCCAGCTTCTGAGATAATAATAGTTTCCATCCCATTTCAGCCACTGGTTCTGATACATTTTTCCGCTCTTATTTACAAAGTAGAGATTGTTGTCATACAGGAAACTTTCGTTCTGCTTCAGGGAACCGTCCGCATTCATAAAATACCAGGCGCCATCGATCTGATACCAGCCATTGGTTACGCAGGAATATTTCTGTACATAATACCAGGCACCGTCATGGTACAGCCAGGTGCTGCCGGAAATACCGCCCCAGGAAAGAAATTTGACGCGGTAACCGTTTAAGGTAAGTGTCGTATTGCGTGCGGCACCTCCCCATGTGTAAAAATAGTACATCGTTTTGGTCTCTGGATCAGCGTGCCATCCGGACGAATACATAATACCGGTATCCTTGGCGAGATAGTACCAGTTGTTGCTGATAAACTGCCATCCGGTCTGCATCTCACCGCTGCCGGAAAAATAATAGTAATCTCCATCAAGCAGAAGCCAGCCTGTTGCCATAACGCCGTCCGCGCCGAGGTAATACGTTTTGTGGTCGAGGGTGAGCCAGCCGGTATACGGTGTTTCATCATCGTTGTAGTAATACCATTTTCCATCCCGTTTTACCCAGCCGATGACGTGGCGTTCGTTTGTGATCACGCCGTTTTCATCGGAGGTATATTCGATGCCCGTTTCTGTGTCGCGCCAGGAAGTGGAGCATACGAGAAGATGGCTGCTGTCTGCATAATATTTCTGTCCGCCGCGGGTGAAAAATCCGCTGTACGGGATGCCGTCATGATAAGCAACGAGCTTGGAAGAACGGCCGCGGTAAATTTCATAGGTATCATCCACGTTGGAAGTGACCGCGGAACCGGAAAAGTCAGCAATGACTGCCGGAAGATCGCCGGAATATTCTGTCGTGGAAAATACGCGCAGCCCCAGAGAGGTCAGGGTCTCGACGGTATCGTTATCCATAATACGGAAGTCACCGGTCTGGATAAAATATTCCGGGTTGACGGCAGCAAGATAGTCTGCATCGACAGCATTCGGATATCCGTGATGATTGGAAGTCATCAGATCAATGCTGTACAGCCCGTAGTTCGAAACAATCCGGCTGGCATCTCCCTCGACGTCGTCGATATCGCTCGTCAGAAAAGCGCGGTGGTCGTTTGCGGAGGCAATTACACCAAGACAGAACTGGTTGGCGTCCTCTTTTGGACTTGTGAGATAATCTTCCTCGTAGTTGACAATCTGGATCTGGAAATTTCCAAAAGCAAAATCAGGAGATCCTTCTTCTGCGGAGGCGGCACCGGGATTCAGATGCTGGATCAGGGTCACGCCTTCAGTCTCTTCTGCAGCAGTAAGAAGCTGGTCGTAGACATAAAGATTGTCCCAGAGACGCGCAGTATTATAGATATAACTGTCATCATACGGGAGCAGATAAACCCGGTCGGGGGAATACAGCCGCACGATGGTATCGCCGGTTCCAATATGGTCGCTGTGCGGATGTGTTGCAACATAAAACTGCAGATTATCGGAGGTGACACCGAGGGAGTCCAGGTAGGAGAGTACCTCATCGTCGTAGCCGGTCGACGTTGTGATGCCGCTGCGCAGCGGATAACGCGGATCAGATCCGTCAGGGTAATCCCAGTCCTCGCCGGAGTCTACCATGCCGAAAATTTTCTGGCCATTATCGTCTACACTTTCCAGAACGATGGCATTGGAGCCGCTGCCGAGTGTCAGAATGTGAATTTTTGCTGTAGTATCAGCCGCATGTGTGTTTTCCGGGGTGAGAAAAAGAAAAGCAGCGGCAAGGGATGCCGCGCCGATGGAAAACACGGATCTGCGGGTATGCCGGGAAAAAGGCATATCAATGGCTCCTTTCGTAACATATATCATTAAAACAAAAAGTAAAACAGCCGGGTGGAAAATAAGCGCTCAACATCACAATTATACAAAATTTCAGGGAAAAGTCAATGTTTATTAGAATTTCGATTACTTGACGCAGACAGGGCATCATGTTAGAATGAGTGGGATTGGGAATGTAAGGAAAAGAAAGGAACCAAACATGATTACCTTATTAAAAATGCCGGCACTGTTTCTGGGAATGCTCGCAGTGTTCTGCTGCCTGGGTTCTTTTTTTTATCAGAGAAAACAGGTATGAGAGCGGACATCTGGGTGAAACTGTGCTGTTTGGCTTTATTGCATATTACTTCTTATTTGAACTGATTTCTGTGCCGATGATGGTGCTCGGTGCAAAGCTGCATCTGCTCGCATGGGTATGGGCTGCTGTTGTGGCTGTCCTTGTAATTGCTTCCATCTGTCTTCATCTGGGAATGTGGAGAGAGTGGGGAAAAAGAAGCGGCGGTTTCTGGAGAGGAAAGACGGCGGCTTTTTATGTGATGCTGGTGCTGATTGGAATCCAGCTGTATTTTGTTGCTGCACTGCAGGAAAACGGCAGTGCGGATGCAGCGTATTATGTGGGAAGTGTGACAACGAACCTTGCGACAGATTCCATCAGCAGCTTTGACCCATATACAGGAAAAGCACTGGATTTTTTTAACATCCGTTATGTGTTCAGCATGTATCCGGCAGCAAATGCAGTACTGTGCCGTTTAACGGGCCTTCATCCGCTCGTAGTGACGAAGGTGATTCTCTGTATGATGACGGTAGTTTTAAGTTATCTCGTCTATGCACAGATCGGAAAGGCGCTGTTAAAAGAAAAACAGATGGTATGGGTGCTCCTGTGCTTTATTAGTGTTGTGAATCTGAATTTTCATACGATCTTTTCGAATGCGTCGTTCCTGCTGACGAGGGGATACGAGGGAAAGGCCGTATTGTGCAATATCATCCTCCCGTTTCTGTTTTATCTTGGCCTGCGCATGTATCAGGAGAAAAACGGAAAGAGAGTCTGGCTGCTGTTTTTCATGACAGGCGTCGCTGCGATTGACCTTACGATGTCATCCATGATGACCGTACCGGTGGCCATGAGTGCTGTGATTCTGCCGAATCTTGTGCGGAAAAAACGCTGGGGACAGAGCGGCTCTATCTGCTTGCTGTGCTGCCGTGTGTGCTGGTGCTTGGGTCTATCTCCTTGGTGTGCGCGGTATCCTGCAGATTCCGGTTGTGCGGTAGAAAGGAGAAAATGTGGGCGGAATAAATCTGAATGAGAGCGGCCTCGATTTTGTGAGACAGGTCTTTGTGACGTTTGGAGGAAACACAACCGTACTGACGCTGTTTCTGCTGTCGGTGCTGTATCTCGCTTTAAAAGGAAAAAAGGAAGAGCGGTATGTGTTCGTAACAACCGCTGTTTTTCTGGCCTTTACGGTATACAATCCATTTGCGGTGAAATATATCCTGGGAAAACTTGGAATGGTCAATGTCTATTACCGGTTTTTCTGGATTCTGGCGATGGTACTGACCATCGGATATGCCTGCACGAAGTTGTGGGCGGGCAGAAAAAAGGCTGGAGACGGTATCTGACCGCGGCTGCGCTGGCAGCGGTCATCTGTTTTGGCGGAAATTCCGTACTGGCTGGCGGACTGCCGAAGCTGCCGGATAACCAGTACAAGATGCCAGATGATCTTCTGGCCGTCTGTACGGTGCTGCACGAAGAAGCGGGAGAGGGAACCGTAAGAGTTGTCTTTGAACCGGATTTCAACCTGATCGTGCGGCAGTATGATGCTTCGTTTGAACTGGTTCTGGACCGCGATATGGTTCTGACCTATCAGGGCTCCAATACGGTATCAACCGATGCACTGACCGAGCAGGAAATTGAAGACGAAACAAAGATCCTTCAGATTATCACACAGATGGATCTGTCGCTGGATCAGAAAGAATTTTACAGAAGTCTTAGGGAAATGAATGCAGAGTATATTGTACTTTCGAGCAGTTCAGCGGCAGTATCCTATGTGGAAACAGCGGGGTGCATCCCGGTAAGAGAAGTAGAAGGGCATATCATTTTCCGCGTGGAAGAAAAGTAAGAAGGAGGACTTGTTTTTGAATAAGGCAAAAGATTATATTCAGCTGCACCTGAATATCCTGCTGTTTTCTCTGACGAGTGTGTTCTCGAAAGCAGCGTCGGTTCAGCTGAACGGGGAGGAATCAAAAATCCTCTATTATATGTATTTTTATTTCTGATGGTTGCAAACTGTGGCATTTACGCTATTGCATGGCAGAAGGTAATCAAAAAATTCTCTTTGTCAACCGCATATGCAAACCGCAGCGTCTATCTGATCTGGTCCCAGATCTGGGCCGTGATCATTTTCCATGAAAATCTGACGGTAAAAAATATCATCGGCCTTCTGATTGTGCTGGTGGGAGTTATGGTGGTGCAGCGATATGAATAAATATATGATTTTAATGCTGATCTGTACAATGTTTTCAGCAGTATCACAGATTCTGCTGAAACAAAGCGCCAACGAGGAGCATGCATCTGCACTTCGCGAGTATCTGAACTGGCGCGTGATTGTGGCGTATCTGATTTTTGGCAGTGTACTTCTTTTAAATACGTATGCCTACACACAGGTAGATTTGAAATACGGTCCGGTGTTGGATACCTTTACGTACGTCTTTGTCCTGCTGCTTTCCTTTGACGTTTTGAAAGAAAAGGTATCAAAAGGAAAGCTGATTGGGAATCTGATTATTATCCTGGGAGTACTGGTGTATACATTGCCGTAAAACGTTCCGATGATGGAAAGAAAGCGATATCAGCTAAGCAGTCCTTGTCCTTTGAAATAGGGGGTCTGCGTACAACAAACGAACGGCTTTTGATTATGAATAAGAAAAAAATAGATTATCGTTTTAAGATATTATATGCTGTGGCGATTCTGATGGTTGTTGCGGGACATTGTGATGGTGGTGGAATTTCTTTGGACTTTGCGCAATGGTTTCCGTATGAGGGAATCCATCTGGCGCTGTTTACTTTTTGTTCAGGATATTTTTTTAAAGATGCAGCACTGAAACGACCGGGGAGATATGTCTGTAAAAAGCTTCGTACCCTGATACTTCCAATGTATGGGTATACGATTGCGTATGGGCTGCTTGTCAGGTTATTACATCGGTGGGGCTTTCAAATCGGTGGAAAATTTAATTTGCACAATATTCTGATTTCACCTTTAAACGATGGGCATCAGTTTGTCCTTAATATGGCCGGCTGGTATATTGTGCCCTTGTTTATGGTAGAAATATTAAATTGTATGATTCGGGCATTTTTTAAGCGAAAAGGATGGCAGATACCGGAATGGATATTTTTTGCAGGGGCAGTACTTATTGGAATGGGCGGCAATTTTTTGGCGATTATGGAATATCGCACCAGCTGGTGGCTGACAGTGGTCAGAATTCTGTATTTTGCTCCGTTTTATGCAATGGGTATTTTTTATAAAAAGATACTGGAGAAATATGTGGACAGGATTCCATCTGTAGGTAGTTATTTGCTGATTGTTGTTCGCTGCAAAACTTTATGATTTTTCTTCATTATAAAACTAGGTTGCTTATACGCCAGCGTGGTGCAATGACTTTAATCAAGGACCGGTCATGCCAATTATTATTGGTTTTTTGGGAATTGCACTTTGGATGCGGATTGCAACGATAATGGAACCAGTATTTGGAAGAAAAAAGTGGATTAATCTTCTTGCAGACAACACATTTTCGATTATGGAAAATCAGTTTTTGGGTTTTTTACTTGTAAAAGTTGCTTTCGGAACAATTGCGAATGGCACAAAGCTGTTTTTGAAGTTTGACTGGTCAAGATGTAAAAGTGATATTTGGTGGTATTATATGCCGAAGGACGTAGAACAGACAAAAATTCTGTATTTATTAGCAGCGATTTTTGTTGCCTTACTGATCCAGTGGATCCTTACACAGGTGAAAAAAATGGGAAAAAACATATTTTTGTACGTAAGACAATAGTTAAGCGTATACTGCTTTAAATATTTTGCAAAATAAAAATCCCGCAGAAAAAGAAATGAAAACTTTTTCTGCGGGATTTTATTTTATATTGCATAGATCTGAATCGTTATCAAATTTTTATTGATAATCGATAGGAGACAGGTTGTGAGGATCATCTTCCGCAGAAGAGCCTAGATGTCTGATGGTTTTGGAATTATCCTCATTTTCAGAGAAATCGTCCTCATCTATTCCAGAAGAAGAACTTTCGACTGTGGAATCCAAATCGTTTTCTGTAAAAGAAGAAGCGGAGGAAATGTCACTTACCGAAGTGGAGTCGGGTGTTTCCTCTTCCAATTCAGGATTTGTATCGCAAGGACCCTCGATGAGATGGTAATCCGACTCGGAAAAATGATACCATTTCCCATCCTCAAGCTTTTGCCAGCCGGAAACCGCGTGGCCGTCCTTATCAATAAAATAAGACTGCTTACCGTCAGCCCAGAGCTGATGTGGATTGTAAGTTACCCATTCGTTATTGGCAAATCGATCTTCTTCCTTAATATAAAATTTCTGATATTCGCCATCGCCGACCCAGACGGGGGTAAGATCAGCATCAAGTTCATCGAAGAATCGGGAGCCCATAGAGAGCTGGCGATTCAGTCATCGAAGCCAAGTTCTTCGGCAAGTGTAGGCTTGTCTGAAAAAGATTCGTACCAATCAGACGGTCACCGTCAATGACAGCTCCAAGGCTTGCGAGAGTAGTTGGGAACATATCCATCGTGGTGAAAATCCGATTTTTTTCATGAACCGGAAGAATGGGTGAATTTAAAATAGCGTTATAAGTAGAACGTTGATAATCTTCATCGATGTTTTCACAAAAATCAGAGTCCATGGTCAGATGATCACCGGAAAGAATTATAGTCGTGTTTTCATAAAAAGGCTGTTCCTTGATCCAGTCTATAAACTCACTGACACGGGAACTGGAGCAGTCAATCACCATACCGTAGTGGTCATCTCCGTACTGCTTTTCATCACACTCGTCACATTTGTAGCCGTCCTCGAAGTGGGTGGCAACAGTCAGCATACTGAAGTTGAACGGTTCGTCATTCTTGGAAATCTCCGTCAGTTTATCTTTTGCATACTCAAACAGTTTAGCATCTTCATAGCCCCACCACTGGTAGTAGCCTTCCGGGATCAGTCCCTCGCTGATCGCCCAGTAGTAATCGTCAATTTCATAATCACCGTGCGAAGTGAAGTAATTCTTCCGTCCGCCGAATGCGGCATCGGAACCCATCATAAAGTACTGTTTGTAGCCGCTTCATTGAGAACGTCGCCAAGTGTTGAAAGCTGCGGAAAAAAGCTGTCCTGATAAGCCATCTCATTGCCTTGAATCGAAAGCTTCAGCGGAAGACCGGAAGTCTGTGCAAAGAGACCGCCCATGGTCCAGGTGGTTCCGGTTGTCGGATAAGCGCCGCCCAGCTTGTCGGAGTTGGAAAAATTGATATTGTCCAGGGCAAGATTAGTCAGGGCGGGAATAAAATTGTGGTCGTAAGCACCGCCGTCTTTTTTATCAGAATAGGTGCTTTCCATTGATTCCAGATAAATATAGATCAGATTCCGTTTCTTTTCCGGGAATGTAATCGTTGTCTGGGACGGATTGACGTAATTATCTTCGATCAAAGTGCTGTAGCTGTTCTGAATGTGCAGGTAAGTATCGATATCCAGCGTCGTCCAGACATTATAAAGAGAATAGGAAGAAAGAGCGATTCCCAGGGCAATGCAGATGCAACCGAGAATGATTTCCACTTTCTTCCGATGGCGCAGGATAATAAAAAGCGCGATCAGAATAGCAAGAACGGCAAAAGAGATCATGCCGCAGGACCAGACGTAACTCCAGAGCACATCCTTGCTGGTACCCTCAAGGGGTGCCTTTAAGTGATAAACAAGTTCTTCCATATCAAGATGCGCCCAGGTCGCGAGCATCCAGCGGGAAGACGTAAAAAGAAGGATCCCAAGGAATCCTAACAGAACGGAAAGAATGGAAAAAAGTATCTTTCCAACATGCTGTACTTTTTTGCGAGACACAGTAAATAACCTCCAGTTTTCTTTAGTGTTTTATAATAGGTAACAAACAGGTAGCGTTAGGTATAAAATATAACTGGGAACTTACGATATTATAACAGAAACTTTACGAAAAAAATAGTATTTTCTTAAAAAATACGAGTGGAAAATGAAAATCCGGGAATTTACATAAAAAGCGGCGGGGCGGGCGTGAAAATGGGTTCTTGAGTTTCTCAGAAAAGAATGGTATAATAGCAAAGATTGTAGACACAAAAGAGGTCAAAAAAAGATCTGTTCACATTTTTGTGGAGAAGAGAAAGGAAAGAAAAATGGGAAAAATTAAAGTAGAATCTTGTGAAATTGAAGGATTAAAAGTAATTACCCCAACCGTATTCGGCGATGAGCGCGGATATTTTATGGAGACATACAATTACAATGATTTTAAAGAAGCCGGCATTGATGTCCAGTTCGTACAGGATAACCAGTCTGCATCCAAAAAAGGTGTCCTGCGCGGACTTCACTTCCAGATCAATTACCCGCAGGACAAACTGGTACGCGTGGTAAACGGTGAAGTATTCGATGTTGCAGTTGACCTTCGCGAGGGATCCAAAACCTACGGAAAATGGTTCGGCGTGCTGCTTTCAGCAGAAAACAAGAAACAGTTCTTTATTCCGAAGAATTTTGCACACGGATTTATCGTACTCTCTGACTACGCAGAATTTGCTTATAAATGTACGGATTTCTATCATCCAAACGATGAAGGCGGTCTGTATTTTGACGATCCGGAGATCGGCGTGGAGTGGCCGATGCCGGAAGGAATGACAAAAGAAGATCTGATTATTTCGGAAAAAGATCATAAATGGGGCGGAATTAAGGATTTAAAGAAATAAGGAGTAAAAAACATTTATGAACGTATTCAAAGAACTTTATCAGAACCGGAAACTGATCTGGAAACTGTCGAAAAATGATTTCCGCAACAAATTTGCCGGAGCGTATTTTGGCATCGTATGGGCATTCATTCAGCCGATGGTGACGGTTGCTGTTTATTTTGTCGTGTTTCAGCTCGGACTGCGTGTACAGCCAGCTGCCACTGGATATCCGTATATCTGCTGGCTGGTTTCCGGTATTATTCCGTGGTTCTTCTTTTCTGATGCACTGCCAAGTGCGTCAAATTGTCTGCTGGAATACAGTTACCTGGTAAAGAAGGTTGTATTTAAGATCAGTGTGCTTCCAATTGTGAAGGTGATTTCTTCCCTGTTTGTACATCTGTTCTTTATTGTGTTTGCTATTTTGATTTTTGCACTGATGGGAAAACTTCCGCCGGTTCAGATTATCCAGATCGGGTACTATACCTTTGCGGTGATCTGTCTCGTCGTTGTACTTTCCTATCTGACCTGTTCCATCACACCGTTTTTCCGCGATTTCGGCCAGATTATCAATGTAATTCTGAATGTCGGCATGTGGGCAACCCCGATTCTGTGGGATACCACAACAATTCCGAATATTCCGAACTGGCTGAACAGCCTTCTGAAGCTGAATCCTCTGTACTATATTGTCCAGGGATATCGTGACAGCTTTATGAATGGACTCTGGTTCTTCGAGCATCCATGGCACACCCTTTACTTCTGGGCTTTTGTGCTTATGGCAGGACTAATCAGTTCCAAAGTGTTCAAGCGCCTCCGGGTTCATTTCTCAGATGTATTATAGGAGGATGGAATGAGCACAGAAAATACAGAAACAGTAATTTCAATTAACCATGTCAGCAAGGTCTACAAGCTGTTTGAAAAGCCGATGGACCGTCTGAAAGAATCGCTTTCACTGACACATAAAAACTATCACACCGATCATTTTGCGCTGGAGGATATCTCGCTCGAGGTGCACAAAGGCGAGTGTGTCGGTATCATTGGAACGAACGGTTCCGGAAAATCCACACTGCTGAAAATCGTCACAGGTGTCTTAAACCCGACGAGCGGAAACGTGGAGTTAAAGGGAAGAGTCAGTGCCATTCTGGAACTGGGTGCAGGCTTTAACATGGAGTATACCGGTATTGAGAACATTTTCCTGAACGGAACGATGCTTGGCTATACCGAGGAGGAGATGAAGGCAAAGCTCGACGATATCATTGCGTTTGCAGAGATCGGTGACTTTATCAATCAGCCGGTTAAGACGTATTCCAGCGGTATGTTTGCCCGCCTTGCCTTCGCGGTTGCGATCAATGTGGATCCGGATATTCTGATTGTCGATGAGCCTTAAGCGTCGGAGACATTTTCTTCCAGTCCAAGTGTTACCGGAAATTTAACGATCTGAAAGAAGCAGGAAAAACGATCCTTTTCGTTTCCCACGATATGGGCAGCGTCATCAAGTACTGTGAGAGATGTCTTCTGATTAACAAAGGAAAACAGGTGATGGTTGGAAAATCGTCGGAGGCAGTCGATGTCTACAAGAAGATTCTTGCCAACCAGTACGATGACGAGACAAAAGAAGAGGAAGAGACCGAAGAGAGTGCAGAACAGACCGAAGAGAGAACCGAAGCAGATGCATCCGGTGCCGTATCGGCAGAAAAGCCGAAAAAAGGCCTCTGGAGAGAACGCCTGATTGCGAATGCGCAGCTGGTAGAGTATGGAGACAAGGCTGCGGAGATCGTGGACTTTGCGATTATCGACCACAAAGGTATGATTACATCTTCTGTGGATAAAAACCAGAGATTCCGCATCAAGATGAAAATCAAGTTCCATGAAACGATGGAGCATCCGATTTTTGCCTTTTCGATCAAAGACCGGAAGGGAACGGAGATTACCGGAACGAATACGGCGCTGGAGGATTACACAAAAGACGTGGTGGAAGCAGGAAAGACCGTCACGGTATGCTTTGACCAGATCATGCCGCTGCAGAGCGGACAGTATCTGATGTCGTTTGGATGTACCAGCTACCATCTGGAAGAGCTGGTGATCCACCACAGACTGTACGATGCTTGCTTCCTGGAAGTCTTCTCCATGAAAGACACCGTAGGATTTTTTGATATGAACTCTACCGTGACCTACGAGTAGGATGCGGAGGATAAACGACGGGGGTTATATGAAAGAAACAATAGGAAATGTTCTTTTGAACCTGGATTATTATGACGGCGAAGATGCTTACAGCGACGGCAGCATTGAGGACCGGCTGCTGGAGATCGTCAAGACGACGCCGAAAGAGGATTACCAGAAGGTAATCCTCACAGAAAAAAGCTGGCCGATTTTTTATCACCTTTCTCCAGAACGGGAAAATATTCTGGACTGGTATGAGTGGAAAGACGATGCTTCCGTATTTGAAGTCGGAGCCGGCTGCGGAGCCATTTCCGGCGTGCTCTGCAGAAATGCAAAGCGGGTAGTGGCAAACGATCTGTCGAAGCGGCGCAGTACGATCAATGCCTACAAAAATCAGGATGCGTCCAACCTGGAGATTATGGTTGGAACTTTAATGTTGTTGCAGAAAAAATGGAAGAACGCTTCGATTACGTGACACTGATCGGTGTTCTGGAGTATGCAAAAAGCTATATTGGAAAGGATAATCCGTATCCGGAATATCTGGAAAAGATCAATCGTCTCTTAAAACCGGGCGGAAAAATCCTGATTGCGATTGAGAACCGTCTGGGACTGAAGTATTTTGCCGGCTGCAGGGAAGACCATGTGGGCCGGGAATTTGTCGGAATTGAAGGATATCCGGGGATCGATTTTGTCGAGACATTCAGCAAACCGGAGCTGGAGCAGATGCTGCAGGAAAACGGTTTTTCGAAGTTCAAGTTTTATTATCCCTATCCGGATTACAAATTTCCGGCGGTCATTTATTCGGATGAATATCTGCCGAAGCCGGGTGAATTGAGAAAAAATCAGCGGAATTTTGATGCTGACAGGATCACACTTTTTGACGAAGGCAAAGCATTTGACGGAATCCTGAAGTCCGGTCTGTTTCCGGTTTTTTCCAATTCCTTTCTGATTGAAGTGGAGAAAAAGGAGTAAACGTATGAGGAAAGTTCTGTATACGAAATTTTCGAGAGAACGTCGGAACGAATTTCAGATTATGACCCGGATTACAGAAGAGGATGGGATCCGGCGTGTGTGGAAGCTTCCGCTGCAGAAAGAGGGAGAACTCCACATCCGGCATATGTATGAAAACTATAGAAAGCTGGAGCATCTGTACGCCTATGCGGGCGTACAGATCTGCCCATGCGAACTGGATGAAGAAAAATGCGCGCTTGCATTTCCTTTTGTAGAAGGGGAAAGTCTGGAAACGCGCATTTCCCGTCATGGAAAAGAAAAAGATTTTGCATCGCTGAAAAAGGATTATGAACTGCTGTATCAGATCATTGCATCGGCAAAAGGGCAGAAATCCTTTGTGGAAACCGATGCGTTCTGTGAGGTGTTCGGCCATCCGGCATTGAAAGAAGGACTTGCCGCAGCGGAGATTTCCAATATTGACATGATTCCGGGCAACCTTCTTCTGGATGGAGAAAAGGTCTGGGTGGCAGACTACGAGTGGGTATTCCCGTTTGCCGTACCGATTGCATTTATCTATGCGCGGAGCGTCTTTTTACAGGAGGCGGCGAGTGCACTGACGAAGGAAGAGCAGGAAGAACTGTACGCCATTGGCGGTATTTCCATGGAAGAGATTCCGGTATACTACCATATGGAAGAGTGCTTCCAGGAATTCGCGGCCGGAAAGGGTGAGCCAAATGCGCTCGCCACGTTCTATGGAAAACTGCACCGGCACAATTATCCGCTTTCTATCTGGGAAAAAGAAAAAATGATGTACGGTTGTGCTCACCGAAACAGCACCGGAGGAGAGAGAACTCTATTATGAGGACTGCTTCGGCTTGGATGAGCAGAAGGTGATGATGCTTGAAAAGGCAGACGCGGACGGAGAGCTTTCCCTTCAGCTGATGCAGGAGGGGGCTGTCATTAAAATCCGTTCTCTCGCGGGCGTATGCAGCGATGGAAAGACGGAACGTATCGCTTTTTCGCACAACGCCGAGCTTGAGATTATCGACGACTATTATTTCCTTGGAACGCCGGTTCTGAAATTCCGGAATGCCGGTTATGAACAGATCCGGATTGATTACCGGATTTACTACAAAGGCGATGGCGTTACGTCCCAGTTTATTCAATATATCCGTCAGAATAAAGATCTGAGGGATGAACTGAACGGGGAGATTTATCGGAAAGGCCAGCTGCAGGCAGAAATCGAAGCAGAAAAAGCGGCACTTGCACACAGGGAAGAAGAACTCCAGGAAACGAGAAAACAGAAGCAGTTTCTGGAGGAAGAGCTGGAGCGGATGCGCCAGCGTAAGGTTGTGCGTATGGCAGATAAAGTGCAGCATGTGATAAAAAGGAGTAAATAACTATGGATGTATCCATTGTCATTCCTACCAAAAATGGTGGGCATCTGTTTGAAAAAGTGCTGGATGCCGTTTTCAAACAGAAGACAGAGTATGAATATGAAGTAATTTGCGTGGATTCCGGGTCAAAGGACGGAACTCTCGATGTGATCCGCAAATATCCATGCCGTTTGTTTCAGATTGAGCCGTCCGAATTTGGACATGGAAAAACGAGAAACTATGGTGCTTCCAAAGGAAACGGAACGTATATCATCTTTATTACGCAGGATGCGCTTCCAGCGACCGATACCTGGCTGCAGAATTTCATTGATGCCATGAAGATGGACCCGGAAATCGTGGGAGGATTCGGGATTCATTATCCGTATCCGGACTGCAATCTGCTTGACAAGCGTGATCTGGACGGCCATTTTAAAGGATTTGGAGAAACTAATACGATTTTCCACCTTGATGATCCGGAACGCTACGAAAGAGAAGAAGGATATCGTCATTATCTGGCGTTTTTCTCCGACAATAACTCCTGTATCCGAAGAGATATTTTTGAAAAATATCCGTATGAGGATGTCAACTTTGCCGAGGATCAGATCTGGGCGAGAAAGATGATTGAACTCGGATTCAAAAAAGTATACTGCCCGTATGCACCGGTATATCATTCCCACAATTTCAAACTCAGAACGTATTTCAAACGGTATTATGATGAGCAGAAGGATTATATGAAGTTCATCAGTATATGATTGCACAGAAATGGACGCAGCTTCCGGGCATGCTGTACCGTCAGGTGAGAGGGGACTGCGTGTATATCCGTCAGCAGCCGCTCAGTAAAAAAGAGAAAATCCACTGGGCATTTTATTCCCTGTTTCGCAATTTTGACCGCTTTGTGGGCGGCTATCTCGGCGGAAAATACCATCTGTATTCCAAACGGAAACAACAGTTCCTGGATCGTCACATTTCGCAGCAGTACGATCAGAGACATGCATAGAAGAAAGGAAAAAGAAACGTGAAAAAACCAAATGTAGCATACCGTGCGTTACGGTATCTGAAGAATCATGGATTAAAAGAAACGATTGAGCGCGCAAAACAGGGCAATGAGCCGGCTGTACCGCCGAAGAACAACGTCATCGGATTTTACAGATTTGTCGTAGACAACGATCCGATCCCGTTCAATCAAAAAGAGTATGAGAAACATAAAAACGACAAGAAAAAGATCCTGAATTGGGTTGTACCGGAAATGGGACCTGGTTCCGGCGGTCATACCACCATTTTCCGTTTTATTTCCAACCTGGAGCGCCTCGGTTTCCACAGTAGAGTTTATCTCTACATGTCCCCGAATTTTCAGGATAATGCGTCCATCCGCAAATTCCTAAAAGAGTACTTCCCGCTTCTTGTGCCGGAAGTAGAAGTTTACTGCGATGTATCCCAGATGAAATTTGCACATGCAACCGTAGCAACCTCCTGGACCACCGCTTACTACGTAAGAAAATTCCAGAATACGATTTCGAAGTTTTACTTCGTACAGGATTTCGAGCCGCATTTCTATGCACACGGTTCGGAGTATGAGTTTGCAGAGAACACGTACAAGATGGGATTCCGAGGAATCACAGCAGGAGACTGGCTGCGGGATATCATGAGAAATGAATACGGCATGCAGGCAGACAGCTTCCATTTCTCCTACGATGACAAGGTATATCAGCCGAAGGAAAAGCAGGACAACGAGAAGAGAGTTTTCTTCTATGCCCGCCCGGTTACCCCGAGACGTGATTTTGAGCTCGGTATGCTGGCACTCAATGAGCTGTGCCGCAGAATGCCGGAGATCGAGGTTGTTTTCGCGGGATGGGATGTCAGCGGCTATGAGATTCCGTTCAAACACAGAAATTTAGGTATCGTAACACCGCAGGTGCTGGCAGATTCCTATGCGATCTGTGATATGTGCCTTGTTATTTCGAATACTAACCTTTCCCTCGTACCGTTCGAGGTTATGGCCTGCAACTCGGTCGCTGTCTGCTCCAAGGGTGCAAACAGCAGTTGGATGGTAAATGAGGAAAACTCCATTCTGGTTGACTATGATCCGATCCAGATCGCAGATAGAATGGAATATTACTTCAACCACCCGGATGAGCTGGCTACAATCCGCAAAAAGGGAATGGATTTCGTAAAGGGAACCTCCTGGTACAAAGAAGCCGAAAAAGTTTACGCAAGTATGCTAAAAGGAATTGAGGAAGATGAGAAAAAACTGCAGTAAGGATGTGAGCAGAGAACGCAGAATCGAGATTCTGTTTGTATTCGGCGTATTCCTGTTTTACTTTTTGTGGTCCTGTACGCAGCGATACAATTTCTCGTCGGATGAATCAATGCGGTATCAGATTCCACAGTTCATTTATGAATATGGGAAGCTTCCGCGGGGTGACGAACCGCTGATTCGGAATGAGGATTGGGGGATTTCCTATGCATTCAATCCGATTCTCTCCTATATGGCATCTGCAGTTTTGATGAAGGGGATGAGCCTGTTTTCCACGGATGAGTGGATGCTGCTCATTTCCGCCCGTTTTGTAAATGTTCTGCTGGGAGCGCTTACTGCTGGGTGGTCTTAAAGACGGCAAAGCTGTTGTTTCCAAGACGCTACGCATGGATGTTTACGACTCTGGTGGTTTTCCTGCCGGGCAATGTGATTTTATATTCCTATGTCAACTGCGACGCGCTTGCAATGTGTTCGACGGCCATTATCTTTTATTCCTGGGTAAAGGCGTACAAAGAGGGATGGAGCTGGACCACGTGTGCGGTATCGGCCGTTGGAATGGGAATCTGTTTCTTGTCGTATTACAATGCGTATGGATTTATTCTGATGACGTTTTTCTACTTTGTGGGAACGATGCTGACGGACCAGTCGAAACCGGTCAAAGAACGATGGAAAGAAATGATCCAAAAAGGTCTTTTTATTTTGGTGATCGTCTGTGTCATTGCTCTGTGGTGGTTTATTCGAAATGCTATTCTCTATGGAGGAGATTTTCTGGGACGCCAGGCATCGAGCGCAAGCGCGGAACTGTATGCAAGATACCAGTACAAGCCGTCGCACAGCAAGACCTTCCAGAAAAAAGGAGGCTCCATGTTGCATATGATCTTCTATAAGCCGAGTTTTCTGGAACATGACTGGCTGGTAACAGTGCTGTACAGCTTTGTCGGCGCGTTTGGCTACAATAAGATTTATCTTTCCACGATGATTATTGTTCCGTACCTCTGCTGTCTTCTTGTCGGTCTCATTCTGATGCGGAACTGCTGCCAGAGAGACTTTTTCTTCTGGAATGCAGACGGCACGCAGACGGCTCTTACCGGAAAAACGAAGAGAAAATGGAGTAAACTGGGATGGTTTACCTGGGCTAATGTGTTTGCCCTGCTGATCCCGAATTATCTGAATGCGTATTACTCCTACAGTTCTGATTTTCAGCCGCAGGGACGATACAGCATGCCGATGCTGATTCCGCTGATGTATTTCGTGACGAAGGGTGTGCAGGCGTTCCTGAAACGGGAGAAAAAACTACAGAAGTATGAAAAATTGTTCTGTATTCTGGTCTGTGTGGCGGCAGCGGCATTAGCGGCATTTACTTGGGCGAGAATCATCTATCCGATGTACTTGCAGAACTACTACGGATTGCGGTAAGCGGAACAGAGAAAGAAAGCGGTGAAACGTTTGGAAAAAATTTCAGTGCTGACAGCAAAATTAAAAAAAGCTGTTGCAGAAGAAGGAATCGGCGGTCTGGCTGGGCGTACGAAAGGGTACCTTGCGCGGGCAAAAAAAGAAAAAGAGTTTCAGAGAGAAAAATCCCGGGTCTACCGGGATATTCTCTTTATCAGTGGCTGCAATGAACAGCTGCCGCATCCACACCGGTACCGCGTGGTGCATCAGATGGAGCAGCTGGAGGCAGGCGGATATACGTGTGATACGGTTTATTTTCAGGAGCTGAAGCCCTGGATGGTACGTTGCTACGGCGCGTTCGTGATTTTCCGCTGCCCGATGACGGACACCCTGCGGGAATTTGCCACAATGGCAAGCAGATGAACAAGCCTCTGTGGTACGATGTGGATGATCTTGTGATCGATACGAAATACACCGATCAGATTCCGTTTCTCGACCGGATGCAGCCGGAAGAACGGCAGGCATACGATCAGAATGTCCGAAACATGGGCGAGCTGCTTTCCCTCTGCGATGCGGCGGTTACGACGACAGCGGCGCTGGCAGAAGAACTGAAGCAGTACGTACCGGAGGTGCTGATCAACCGCAACTGTGCGTCAGATGAGATGCTGCTACTGTCCGAGGCGGTGTTAAAAGAAAAACAGAAAAAGAACGAAGCAGATGGAACGGCGAAAAAGTACGCCTTGGCTATTTCAGCGGCAGTGCGACGCATCTGGACGACATCGAGATGATCGTTCCGGTGCTGAAACAGCTGCTTGGCAAAAATCCGAACCTGGAACTCCTCATCGTGGGAATTCTGGAACTCCCGGTGGAGCTGAAACTGTTTGCTTCCCAGATCCAGATGGAGGCTTTGTCGATTACCAAAACTGCCGGAGCGGATTGCGTCGGTGGATATCAACTTGGCTCCGCTTACCGATACGATTTTTAACCGTGCGAAATCGGAAAATAAATGGGTGGAAGCGGCTCTGGTGCAGACTGTGACAGCAGCCAGCAATCTCGGCGCTTTTGCTGAGATGGTACAGGATGGAGAAGACGGCGTACTCTGCCGAGACGAAGCGGAGTGGTTGGAAAAACTGCAGTGGCTGATCGACGACGAACAGGCACGAAAAGCCATTGCAGGACGGGCATATGGCCGGTGCAGCCGCGAGTGTGTCACAATCTTTCATGCCACCGGGATTTGCGAGTGGGTGGAGCGCCACTGGAATCTACGCTGTGCCTTTGTGCTTCCAGCGATGGAGATCAGCGGAGGCATCCGCGTTGCACTTCTTCATGCGGAAATGCTGGTAAAAGCAGGAGCGCAGGTCAGCCTCTTTACTCTGGAAGGGGAGGCGGAGTGGTATCATGAGGGTGATTTCCATTTTCCGGTGCTGTCGGCCGAGCGAGAGAAACTGCAGGGAACGCTGGATCTTGCGGTAGCGACGATGTGGAATACCGCAGAGTTCGTCGAACAGTCCAGCAAGATCCGAAGAAAAAATATCTGGTGCAGAATTTTGAAGTTGGATTTTATCCGCCGGGAAGCCCGTACCGGATCGCAACTTCGGCGACTTACCGGATGAGGAGCCCGATGGAGTACGTAACCATTTCCAAATGGTGTCAGAACTGGCTGCGGGAGGAATACCATACCGAAGCAGCCTATCTTCCGAACGGCATCGATCCGTCCTTCTATCCGAAACGGGGGCGGGATCTGCAGGGAAAAATTCGGATTCTGATCGAGGGAGACTGCAGCGCGGAGCATAAAAACGTGGACGAGAGCTTCCGTATCGTGGAACAGCTGGATCTGGAAAAATTCGAGATCTGGTACATGTCCTACAATGGAAATCCGAAATCCTGGTACCGCGTGGACCGCTTTTTACACCGGGTTCCATATGAAAAAACACCGGAAGTCTATGCGGCGTGTGATATCCTGCTGAAAACAAGCCTGCTGGAAAGCTTTTCCTATCCGCCGCTTGAGATGATGGCGTCCGGCGGCTACGTCGTTGCTGTGCCGAACGGTGGCAATCTGGAATACCTGAAAGATGGGGAAAACTGTATTCTCTATCCGCAGGGAAATCTCGCGGAGGCAAAAGCGGCGATTGAGCGTATTCTGACAGATGCGGAACTGAGGAAAAAACTGGATACGGGAGCAGAAGAGACGGTAAAGGAAAGAAACTGGAAAAGAATCGAACCACAGATTTTAGAACAGTATCTTGGAAAATAAATAAGCAACAAAAAGGGCTGTCGCACTAGCAAATATTTCTGGCGGTAGCTCTGCGTTATACCCAAATGCATCGAAATCGGTTGCGTTTTCGATGCCATTCTTTACTTCTTATAGGAAAGTTCGACTTCCGTCGAACTCTTGAATCAGGATCACCCGTTGGACGGGAGGTCCTGATTGCTTATAAATTAGAAGATCAGTGCCGTTTGTTTCGGTTATTGCGGCGTCTGTTTCTGCGTTTCCGTCTCTTTCTCGCGTTGTTGATCACGACAATGATCAGAATCAGAAAAGCGACACCGTTCAGGCCAAGCAGAATATAGAGCAGTGTGGAGAGAAAAGAAATTTTCTTGGTTTCTTCCGGTGTTGGAATATCTGTGCTGTCGGTTTCTTCTGATGAATCGGAGGAAACCGAAGAACTGTCGGAAACAGTACATGGAGCGGAAACCTCGGCTGTTCCGATGAAGTGATCATCGAAAAAATACTGGCGGGTGTACGGTTCCTCAACGGAAGCGCCGTCCGGATCGGTGTAGGTTGCAGTTTCAATTTTCGCATTCTTTGGAAGCGTTACCACACCGGAAAGACTTTCCTTTTTTGCGTTCTTCAGGGGATAATGTGTAAAATTATCATAACCGAAATCAAGTACGGTACGGGTATCGTTGATATAATCGAGGTTATCACAGGTTAAAACAACGCAGACCAGCGTCATATTGCCTCGCTTGGCAGCGGTAACGAGTGTGTTGTGTGCCTCATCGGTATAACCGGTCTTTCCGGCGAAAGCACCCTTGTATCCCCACTGACCGTCCTGGAACAGCAATGCGTGGTGGTTCTGAAGATCACGCGGTGTCGAGGTCATATTGGTCGGCTGAATTGTGTAGGTCAGATCGGACTCGATGCGGCAGAAGGTCTCGTTTTTGATGCACTCCTGCATAATGAGTGCCATATCGTGTGCACTGGTGTAGTGGTTCGGATCTGGCAGACCGTTTGCATTGACAAAATGGGTATTCGTGCAACCAAGTGCAGCGGCGCGTTCGTTCATCATGGCGGCGAAACCTTCCTCGCTTCCGGCAATGTCGATGGCAAGCTGTGTGCAGACTCATTTGCGAGGCAAGAAGAATCGCGTGAAGAGCATCCTCCACTGTGATCGTTTCGCCAAGCTGAACGTTGATGCGGGCATTTCCCGGAATGGATTCGCTGACAGCATGTTCGCCGAAGGTAACGGTGTCGGTCATCTGCTTGTTTTCAATGATCAGCAGAGCCGTCAGAATCTTGGTGATGCTGGCAGGATAGCGCTGCTCGTCCATGTTTTTATCGTATAAAACAGCACCAGTATCGGCATCGAGTAAACAGACAGCGCCGGAATTGTTTTCCGGTCCTTCGGGCCAGGTGGTGACTGTTTTTTTATCGGTTGTGGCAAAAATCGTCTGCGGGAGGCAGGACGCGGCAAAAACAAAAGCAAGCAACAGGCATAAAAATGTGCGGGCTGCAGAATTCTTTCTAATCATAACTCACTCCTTCTGATCCAGCGGGTACAGCTGCATAAGACTGTCCGGGCAGCGGATCTCTCTAAAATGTATTAGACACACTTTTATTATTATAACATAAAGCGAGCAGGGAAGAAACACATAATTTCTTAATATTTTCAGTCGGGATTTGCAAAATGCAGTAAAATAGAGTATAATGCGAACGAGTTCATACGGAAAAAACAAAAAACCTGAAAAACAAAAACCCCAAGGAGTTAAAAAAAGTGTCAGATATGAAATGGCTCCGTTTTATACGGAAATTGAAACCTTACAACATACAGAAGGGACTGCGTTACCTGAAACATTATGGCCCAAAGGAATTCCTGATCCGTCTTTCGGAGAGGATGGAGCCGGAGGAGGTTCCGTACGGACCGTGGCGGGAGCAGTACTGCGCAAAAGAGGAGGACCTGGCGTGTCAGAAAAATCATAAATTTTCTTATTGTCCGAAGATCAGCGTTGTTGTTCCGGCTTACCGTACGCCGGAAATTTTTCTGCGTCAGATGATCGAATCCCTGGAAAAACAGAGTTATGAAAACTGGGAACTGGTGATCGGAAATGCCAGCCCGGAGGATGAGACGATGGCGCGCATCCTGAAAGAGTATACCGGAAAAGATCCGCGCGTAAAGAACGTTCCGATTCCGGAAAATATCGGCATTGCAGAGAATACAAATGCAGCGCTTGCCGCAGCAGCGGGAAATTTCGTCGGTTTTATGGATCACGACGATCTGCTTGCGCCGGATGCACTCTTTGAAATTGCCATCCGTCTGGAAAAAGATCCGTCCATCGATGCTTTTTATACCGATGAGGACAAGGTACGGACCGATCTGTCCGAGTATTTCCAGCCGCATTTCAAACCGGATTTCAATCTGGATCTGCTGCGGTCAAACAATTATATCTGCCATTTCTTCGTTGTACGGCGGGAGATTGCGGAGAAAACCGGCGGCCTTCGTCCGGAATACAATGGGGCGCAGGATTATGATTATATCTTCCGCTGCACGGAAATGGCGGGAAAAATTGTACACATTCCGAGAGTTTTATATCACTGGAGGGTCCACAGCGCTTCCACCGCAGACAATCCGGCAAGCAAGCTGTACGCGTATGAGGCCGGAAAAAAGGCAATTGAGGGAAACCTTGCGCGCTGCGGCGAAGAGGGAACCGTCACACTGCGTTCGGATTATGGCTTCTACGATGTAGATTATAAACTGCGGGGAACGCCTCTGGTTTCGATTCTGATCCCGAACAAGGATCAGGCCGATACGTTACGCACCTGTCTGGAATCCATTAAGAAGTGCATGTATCCATCCTATGAGATTCTGATTATTGAGAACAACAGCACTGAGGAAGCAACGTTTTCCTATTACAAAGAACTCGAAGCACAGGCATCCGTGTCCTGAAGTATCCAAAACAGGGCTTTAACTATTCTGCGATCAATAATTTCGGCGTCAAAGAGGCAAAGGGAGAGTATCTCCTGTTTCTCAATAACGATATGGAAATTATCACACCCGATTTTATGGAAAAGATGGTGTCCAATCTGCAAAGACCGCAGATCGGGGCGGTCGGCGCGAAGCTGTATTACCCGGACAACACGGTGCAGCATGCGGGTATCATCATCGGTATCGGCGGCATTGCGGGCCACGCCTTTTTAGGACTGGCGCGCGGAAGAAGCGGCTACCTGCATAAGGCATCGCTCCAGATGAATGTGAGTGCGGTGACAGCAGCGTGCATGATGATGAAAAAAGAGGTTTTTGAGGAGGTCGGCGGCTTTGAAGAAGAACTGTCCGTCGCTTTCAATGATGTTGATCTGTGCCTGCGCATTGGAAAAGCAGGTTATAAAATCGTATACAATCCGCACGTGGAGCTGTACCATTATGAATCGAAATCCAGGGGAGCAGAGGATGACGAGAAGAAGGTGCGCCGCTTCCAGTCGGAAATCGAATTTATGCGCAGCCGCTGGATTGGGCTGTTAAAGGCAGGAGATCCCTGCTACAATCCAAATTTAACGCTGGCATCGTGGAACTATGGACTGCGTGCCGACGGCAGGGGAGTAAAACCATGGACAAAGTAGCAGTTGTAATACCAAATTATAATGGATACCGGTATCTGGAGACGTGCTTTGCAGCGCTTGCAAAGCAGACCTTTACGGAATTTACCACATATTTCGTGGACAATGGTTCACAGGATGAGAGCTGTGCGTTTCTGCGGGAACACTACCCGGAGACGAAAATCATCCAGCTCGATGATAACTATGGCTTCAGCCGTGCGGTCAACGAAGGCATCCGCCAGTCGAAGGAGCCGTATGTGATCCTTTTAAACAACGACACCGAAGTGTTCCAGGACTTTGTCGAGCGCCTTTATGAGGGAATCTGTAAAAGAAAGAATGCGTTTGCATGCAGCGCAAAGCTGATTTCCTATCAGGAGCGTGATAAAATCGACGATGCGGGAAATTACTATAATATGCTGGGATGGGCATTCGCAAGAGGAAAAGGAAAACCGGTCAGTGAATTTGAAACGTCCGACCGGATTTTTGCGGCCTGCGCCGGAGCAGCGATCTACCGCCGGGAATTTCTGGAAAAGACCGGACTTTTTGACGAAGAACATTTCGCTTATCTGGAAGATACCGACATCGGCTATCGTGCGCGGCTTTTGGGCTACGAGAACTGGTATGAGCCGTCCGCGAAGGTTTACCACGTCGGAAGCGGAACGAGCGGCTCCCGGTATAACCTCTTTAAAATCCGTTATTCTTCCAGGAACAATATTTATCTGATCTATAAAAATATGCCGGTTTTACAGATTTTGCTTAACCTGCCGGCCTTTATCCTCGGTTTTTCGGCAAAACTGGTCTTTTTTGCATCGAAGGGATATGGAAAAGAATATCTGGCAGGAATCAAGAATGGTTTTTTCATCTGCCGGAAGCCGGAAAACAGAGCAAAAAAGATCCGTTTTGAGTGGAAGCGCCTCGGCACGTATTTTGTCATCGAATGGGAGCTTTTTATCAATGTGTTCCGGAGATTTCTGGAGAGGGCATAAGGATTCTTTCAAAAGATTACGAAAAAGTTAAAAAGTTTACGGAAATAAGAAGAATGTTAGAAAAATATGATTGCTCTTTTTTGAAACTTATTGTATAGTTAGGGGTAGGGAATTTTTAAATCCCGAAAAAAACAGATAAGGTGAACGAATTTGATCAACGATAATCAGAAATATTTTGACCGGATGCACGTTCTGATCGATGCCCTGGTGCTCGCACTTTCCTACGTACTGTCCTGGTACTGCTATGTGCGGCTGGGCGTTATGAATAATCATCCGGAGAGGGGAATTCTGCCGCCGGCGACGTATATGATGGCACTGCTCTATATCGTGCCCGGCTATCTGCTGCTTTACTATGCATTCAATCTCTATGCATCCAAGCGTTTTCAGGGAAGACGTCTGGAATTTGCCAATATCTTAAAAGCGAATACGGTTGGATTTCTGGTCTGGCTGGCCAGCCTTTACATGGTGCGCCAGGTTCACTTTTCCCGTGGTATGCTCTGCATCTTCTTTGTGCTGAATGTGACACTGGAAACGATCGTAAGAAATCTGATCCACTATATCTTAAGCAATATGTGGAAACACGGCCGCAACCAGAAGCAGATTCTGATGGTCGGCTACAGCCGTGCGACTGAGGAATACATTGACCGGATCATTGCAAACCCGGAGTGGGGCTATCTCGTCCGCGGAATCCTCGATGACCATGTCAAAGCGGGAACGATGTACCGCGGTGTCAAGGTTCTTGGAAGAATCAACAATCTTTCAGTCATTCTGCCGGAAAACAAACTGGATGAAATTGCCATTACCCTTGGCCTGAACGAATACTTCCGCCTGGAGGAGATTGTTGCCATGTGTGAAAAATCCGGCGTACATACCCAGTTTGTGCCGGATTACCACAACATCATTCCGACAAAGCCGTACACAGAAGACCTGCAGGGACTTCCTGTCATCAATATCCGCTATGTGCCGCTTTCCAACACGTTCAACGCGATGCTGAAACGGATTGTGGATATTTTCGGCGCGTTCGTGGCGATCATTCTGTTCTCACCGGTGATGCTGTTTTCCTGCATCATGATCAAGCTGACCTCACCGGGTCCGCTGATCTACCGTCAGACACGCGTCGGACTGCACAACAAACCGTTTGAAATGTACAAGTTCCGTTCGATGGAAGTTCAGACGGAGGAGAAAGAAAAGAAGGCATGGACCGTGAAGAATGACCCGCGTGTGACGGGATTTGGAAAATTCATGCGCCATACCAGCATTGATGAGCTTCCACAGCTCTTTAACATCTTAAAAGGAGATATGAGCCTGGTCGGACCGCGGCCGGAGCGACCTTTCTTTGTGGAAAAATTCCGGGAGGAAATCCCGCGTTATATGGTAAAACATCAGGTGCGTCCCGGTCTTACGGGGTGGGCACAGGTGAATGGATACCGGGGAGACACTTCTATCCGAAAGCGTATTGACTGTGATCTGTATTATATTGAAAACTGGACGCTGGGACTTGATTTTAAAATTCTGTTCCTGACCTTTTTCAAAGGATTTGTGAATAAAAACGCTTACTAAAAGATAAGGGGAAAAGAGATGTCGAAGAAGAATTACAAAAAGAGCAGAAAATACAAAAAAATGCGCCGCAGAAAAATAATTTTCGGAATTGAAATCACCGTTCTGCTGATTCTTTCCGGAATTCTGTTCGTCTACGCATGGATCAACCGTTCGATGGATAAGATGAATCAGGATACGCTGGACAGCTCCCAGATTCAGATCAACAGTGAAGTAAAGGCAAATACCGATCTCTCACAGATGTCCGGTACACAGGTCATCGCGCTGGTCGGCGTGGATGCCAGAGGTGTGAAAGGCTCCGAGCTGGCAGAAAGCATGAACAGTGACACTATTATTCTCTGTTGTATTGATCACGACAAGCAGGAAATCCGTATGGTGTCGATTATGCGTGACACCTGGATGAATATGGCGAAATATACCGATGAATATTATGAGTTTGACAAAGCCAATTCCGCCTATAACCGCGGCGGTCCGGAGAGTATGCTCTCCATGCTGAATACAAACCTTGACCTTGCACTGACCGATTACGTTACCGTAAACTTCAAGGCACTCGCCGATGCGATTGATGTCTTGGGCGGTCTCGACATCGAGATGACAAATGCAGAGTGTGTTCATGCAAACAACTACAACAGAGAGGTATCGGAAGCACAGGGCGTAGAGTATGAAGCTATTCCGTATGATGAGGACCTTGGGGATGATTACAGCGAAGTACGTCATGTCAGCGGTGCACTTGCAACCTCCTATGCGCGGATCCGTTACGGCGGCGGCGACGATGCGAAACGTACGAGCGTCAGCGAATCGTCATCAATCTCATGGTACAGAAGATTAAACAGAATCCGACCAAGATTCCGGAGATTCTGGATAAAGTGATGGGAAATGTCAGCACCAGTCTTACCAAAAACGAAATTCTGGAACTTGGCATGCATGCGGTAACGTACAAAATGGGAACATCTTATGCATATCCGTTCCAGCTGTGTTATGGAGAAAATGTAGAAAGCGCACTTGGTGTTGATGTCGTAATTCCGGTTACACTGGAACACAATGTAAAGGAACTGCACGCTTATCTGTATCCGACGATGAGCTATGATCCATCTGCAGCCGTGATAGAGTACAGTGACTATATTGCAAGAGAGAGCGGCTACGATGATGATATGATTGAGTATGTACTGAATCAGGGACCGGGCGCTGCAACAGATTCTGTGGTAGCAGGAGATTAAAATACAGGGAGAATACGACAAGATGAGTCAATATACCGTTGATGTCATGATACCAACGTATAAACCAGGGCAGGAGTTCGCAGAACTTCTGCCCCGCCTTTTAAAACAGACTTACCCGATCCGTTCGATCCGGGTCGTGAATACGGGGAAAAAGTTCTGGAATCCGGCGTGGGAGCAGCTTTCAGACAAGATTATGGTGGAGCATATTCAGCCGAGCGAGTTCGACCACGGCGGAACGAGAAGGGCGATGGCAGAAAGTTCAGATGCGGATCTTCTGCTTTTTATGACCCAGGATGCCATGCCGTACGATAATGCGTGCGTGGAACATCTGGTGGAAAAATTTTCACTGCCGCATGTGAAGGCGGCCTATGCGCGGCAGCTTCCGCGGGATGACTGCCGTACACTGGAACGGTTTACGAGAGGCTTTAACTATCCGGACGAGAGTGATATCAAGGATGCCGGTGATCTGCCAAACTTGGTGTTAAGACTTTTTTCTGTTCCAATGTCTGTGCAATGTATGACCGCAGGACATATGAAGAGCTGGGTGGATTTGTAGAAAGCACCTTGTTTAACGAAGATATGATCTATGCCGGGCATCTTGTGCAGGCGGGCTATGCGATTGCCTATGCGGCAGATGCGAAGGTGGTACATTCCCACAATTACGGTTGTCTGGCACAGCTTCACCGCAATTTCGACCTCGGTGTATCCCAGGCACAGCATCCGGAGATCTTTGATGCGTATCCGTCTGAGAGTGAGGGAATCCGTATGGTGAAAAAATCGGCATCCTACGTCTGCAAAATTCATAAGCCGTGGCTGCTCGTCACTTTATTCTTTCAAAGCGGATTCAAATATGTGGGCTACTTCCTCGGAAAACGATACAAAAGCCTTCCGGACAGTGTAATCCGCTGGTGTACCTCAAACAAAACATGGTGGGAATATCACGGAAAGATACGAAAAAAACGAAATAGAAGATAAGTGAAAGTAAAAAACAAAATAAAAAGATCTTGTAAGTAAATACGAAATGCTCCATAAGGTTGACAGAGAACGGAGCAGAGTGGTAAAAAAGTAAAGAACAAGAAATTAGAAGGCGGCATAACCTGAAAACAGAACAAGGGTGCCGCCTTTTACTGTTAGGAGGAAAAAATCTATGTGTGGAATTGTTGGATATATTGGAACCTGCCAGGCTGCCCCGGTGCTGCTGGACGGATTGTCAAAGCTGGAGTACCGCGGATACGATTCGGCCGGAATTGCTGTATACGATGGAAACAAAATTCAGATGCAGAAAGCAATGGGCCGTCTGAAGGTGCTTGAGGAAATGACACAAAATGGAGCGACACTTCCGGGTACCGTAGGAATCGGACATACGAGATGGGCAACGCATGGGGCACCTTCCGATCTGAATGCACATCCGCATTTCAATAAAGACCACTCGATTGTCGTTGTACACAATGGAATTATTGAGAATTATCTGAAATTAAAGAAAAAACTGATGTCCAAAGGATATGAGTTCCTTTCGGAGACAGATACCGAGGTAATTGCCCATATGCTGGATTACTATTATAACGGCGATCCGCTTGCAACGATCACAAAGGTTATGCACCGTATGGAGGGATCGTATGCACTGGGTATCCTGTTCCGCGACCATCCGGATGAGGTGTATGCGGTCCGTAAAGACAGCCCGCTGATCGTTGGTACAAGTAAGAGCGGAAACCTGATTGCATCCGACGTTCCGGCTGTACTGAAATATACAAGAGATGTCTATTTTCTGGAAAATGAGGAGATTGTCAAGCTGACCCGAGACGGCCTTCATTTTTACAATATCGATGAGGAGGAGCTGCAAAAGGAGCCTACGCACATCGAATGGGATATGAATGCCGCAGAGAAAGGCGGCTATGAGCATTTTATGCTGAAAGAGATGCATGAGCAGCCAAAAGCCGTAAAAGATACGCTGACCCCACGCATCAAGAATGGTGACGTAGTGATCGAGGAGCTTGGCATGACGGACGAAGAGATCCGTGCAATCAGCAAGATCTTTATTGTTGCCTGTGGTTCTGCATATCACACCGGTGTAACCGCAAAATACATCTTCGAAAAGCTGGCAAGAATCCCGGTTGAGGTAGATCTGGCAAGCGAATTCCGCTACTGTGATCCGATTCTGCCGGAAAATACGCTCGTGGTCATCGTCAGCCAGTCGGGTGAGACGGCCGATACCCTCGCGGCTCTCCGCCTTGCAAAAGAAAAGGGCGTGCGTACCCTTGGCATCGTAAATGTAGTTGGAAGTTCGATTGCAAGAGAGGCAGACAATGTCATGTACACCTGGGCCGGTCCGGAGATCGCTGTTGCGACAACGAAAGCGTACAGCACACAGCTTATCGCGCAGTATCTTCTGGCGATGAAGTTTGCCAAAGTACGCGGAACCGTTTCACAGAATGACTTCGATGCAATGATCCAGAGCCTTGAGCGCCTGCCGGAGCAGATTTCCCTGCTGCTGTCCCACAAGGAGAACGTACAGCGTTTTGCCAACCGTTATCTTGCGGCAGAACACGTCTTTTTCATCGGACGCGGCATCGACTATGCAATCTCGATGGAGGGCTCCCTGAAGCTGAAAGAGATTTCCTACATCCATTCCGAGGCGTATGCAGCCGGTGAGCTGAAACACGGAACCATTTCCCTGATTGAGGACGGACGCCTTGTCGTAGCCGTGCTGACCCAGCCGGAGCTCTACAAGAAAACGATCAGCAATATTCAGGAAGTGAAGACACGAGGCGCGTTTGTCATGGCGGTAACGACCGTTGGCAATACAGAAGTGGAAAAAGTAGCCGACTACGTAGTTTACCTGCCGGAGACAAATCCGATTTTTGCAAACTCCCTGGCGATCATTCCGCTGCAGCTCTTTGGCTACTACGTATCGATCGGCAGAGGCCTCGATGTGGATAAACCGAGAAACTTGGCGAAATCCGTTACGGTAGAATAAAAACCGCAGCATAAAATTCCTCTTTTTTCAAAATTATCACAGTTTCAACACAATTCTAACGTACAATAGGCAGTAGAAAATGAAGAAAGAAATAAGAGCACTGTGTATTGGTGCCTGAGATAGAAAAGAGAAAGAGGGATCAGCCATGAGTGAAGAATTCAAAAAAGAAGAAATAAATGGTGAGGCAGCAGAGGAAACCAAAGCTGCAGAGCATACAGAAGAAGTAAAAGCAGAAACGACAGCAGAGCAGAGTGCGGCAGAGACGGAAAAACCGCAGGAAACCGCAGAAGCGCCGAAGGCGGAAGAAAAGAAAACGACAACCTACAGCTGGGTGAATCCGAAAATCAGCGGAAAGACCGGCGAGGAGAATAACAGCGCTTCCTACACCGGAAAACCGGACCCGTCGGAGGCAAAGGCAGAGCAGACATCTTCTGCAAAGACAGAACATTATCAGTACCAGTCACAGACACAGAGTGCTCCGAAGCAGGAAAAACCACAGTTTTCTGCCGTTCCGCAGCCGCAGGATCACAAAAAGAAAGCGAAAAAACCAATGTCAGCCGCAAAAAAATGGGGCATGACACTTGCCATGGCAGCGTGCTTCGGACTCGTGGCAGGCGGTGTTTTCATTGGGACTGCAGCAGTCGGTACGAAAGTGATCGGTACAGCAACAGAGCAGAAGCAGGAAGTTACAATTCCGACGACCACCACAACAACGGCAGCAGACAGCAGTGATACCTCCGATACCGTAAAAGCAACCGGCGAGATGTCCGTGAAAGATGTTGCATCGAGTGCGATGCCGTCTCTGGTAGCAATTTCTACGACAACGGTGGAAGAAGTTGAGACATTCTTCGGAACCACAAGCCAGGAAGTTCCTGCAAGCGGAACCGGAGTTATTGTCGGACAGAACGACGATGAGCTCCTGATTGCGACAAACAACCACGTTGTCAGCGGTGCAACGTCTCTTTCCGTCAGCTTTATCGACGATGAGACGGTAGAAGGCCAGATCAAAGGTACCGATGCGGACAATGACCTTGCTGTTGTTGCAGTAAAACTTTCCGACATCAAGGACGAGACAAAGAGCCAGATCAAAATTGCCGTGATGGGAAATTCCGATGACCTTGAGGTTGGTGATCAGGTTGTGGCAATCGGAAATGCACTGGGAACCGGCCAGTCCCTGACGAGCGGATATATCAGTGCAAAAGACCGTACGATCTCCAGTCAGGATGAGAGTACCGGCGAGACGATTACTTCTGAGGGACTGATCCAGACCGATGCAGCCATCAACCCTGGAAACAGCGGCGGCGCCTTCTGAACATGAACGGTGAGCTGATCGGCATTAACGAAGCAAAATACAGCTCCACACAGGTCGAGGGCATGGGCTTTGCGATCCCGATTTCGAAAGCGGAGCCGATTCTGCAGAACCTGATGAACCTGACAACAAGATACAAAGTCAGCGATGATGAGGCTGCTTATATCGGAATCAACATGGCAGATGTCAGCGCAGATGTTTCCCAGAACTACGGTATTCCGACCGGTGTCTGCATCATGAGCGTTGTGGACGGCAGCCCGGCAGCCGATGCGGGCTTCAAGAAAGGCGATGTTATCACCACGTTTGATGGAAGAAGCATCTCGAACGCCAAAGGCTTAAAAGAGACACTGACTTATTATGCGGCAGGCGAGACTGTAGATGTCACCGTACAGCGCGCGGATAACGGTGAGTACAAAGAAGTAACATTGACGCTGACCCTTGGCTCTGCAGCAGATATGCCGCAGACGAGCGGAAGCAGCAACGGAACCACAAACGATGGAACCGGAAGCTCCGATCAGAATGACCAGGGTATTCAGAATCCGTTTGGCAACAGATAAAAACTCGAAATAACTATTTCCTAAGAGAAAAAAGACGGACAGCACAGGAATATGAACGCCTGGCTGTCCGCCTTTTTCTGCATTTTTTGATATAATTTTTTGAATTCGTAAAATTCTTAAAAAAGTTGGTAATTTTTAAGAAAGTTTTTACTTGTGACCCTATGGCTTTTGGGCTATAATCAAGCTAGACCAAGCGATCTATTACAGAAAGGAATTTGAAAAATCATGTCAGAAGAGAAAGACAGAGTGGACGGTACCGCGGACGAAACGAAGGCGGAAACAAAAAGCTCTGACCATCATACAGAAGATACTTATGAAAAAGTCTGCTTCATGTGCCGCAGACCGGAGAGCAAAGCCGGAAAGATGATTACCCTTCCGGGAAACATCAATATCTGCCCGGACTGCATGCAGAAGAGCTTTGATACCATGAACCAGAACCCGGGCCAGATCAATGAGATGATGAATAATATGAACAACATGCCGAATATCGGCATGTTCGATCTCTCCGGGCTTTCCAACCAGATCCCGAACCGGCAGCGGGTAAAGAAAAAAGAAGAAAAGAAGAAAACAAAAGAATTTTCCATCAAGGACATTCCGCCGCCGCACCGGATCAAGCGATGCTTGACGAATACGTCATCGGCCAGGAACGTGCAAAGAAAGTCATGTCGGTTGCCGTTTACAACCATTACAAACGTGTCTTTGCACCGCAGGACGGAAATATCGAGATCGAAAAATCCAACATGCTGATGATCGGACCGACCGGTTCCGGAAAAACGTATCTGGTGCAGACACTGGCACGCCTCTTAGATGTGCCGCTTGCCATCACGGACGCCACATCCCTTACCGAAGCGGGTTATATCGGCGATGATATTGAAAGCGTGGTATCTAAGCTTTTAGCGGCCGCAGACAACGATGTGGAGCGCGCGGAGCACGGTATTATCTTCATCGACGAGATCGACAAGATTGCGAAAAAGAAAAATACAAACCAGAGAGACGTCAGCGGAGAAGCCGTACAGCAGGGAATGCTGAAGCTCCTCGAGGGCAGCGACATCGAAGTTCCGGTGGGAGCCAACAGCAAAAATGCGATGGTTCCGCTCGAGACCGTCAATACCAGAAACATTCTCTTTATCTGCGGCGGTGCTTCCCGGATCTGACGGACATCATCAAGGAGCGTCTGAACAAGACAGCTTCCATTGGCTTCCAGGCGGATCTGAAGGACAAGTATGATGGGGATAAGAACCTGCTGTCACAGGTGACCTTAGAAGACCTTCGGACTTTCGGTATGGTGCCGGAGTTCCTTGGCCGTCTGCCGATCGTATTTACGCTGGAGAGTCTCAATGAGGATATGCTGGTCGAGATCTTAAAAGAACCGAAAAATGCGATCCTGAAGCAGTATAAGAGACTGCTCGAACTCGACGAGGTGAAACTGGAATTTGATGATGATGCACTTCACTCTATTGCAAGAAAAGCGCTGGAAAAAGATACCGGTGCGAGAGCACTCCGTTCGATCATCGAGGATTTCATGCTGGATATCATGTATGAGATTCCAAAGGACAGCAGCATCGGAGAGGTTATCATCACAAAAGACTATATTGAAAAGACCGGCGGGCCGACGATTCTCCTGCGCGGCCAGGAAGTTCCAAAGTTAGAGCAGAAATAAGGTAACTGGAAAACACAGCGGAGCAGACGTGAAACTGGCGTTTTCTTGAAATAAGAGATAAGAAAGAGAGGGTTTTAACTATGGCAGAGGATTTTTTTGGAAATTTAAGTAAAACACTGAAAAAAACAGTGGATACTGTGGGAAAGAAAACAGATGAATTCGTAGAAATTCAGAAGATCCGCACCCGTCAGCATGCGCTCGAGGATCAGATTGAGAAGAATTACCAGGATATCGGACAGATCATCTACAACCGCTATCTGAACGGCGAAGCATTCGACGAGAATCTTGCCGGCTTCTGCAAAGATATCACCGATCTGGAAAAAGAGATTGCAGACTGCAAGGAAGATGTGGCAAACAAGAGAGGCCGCATCGTATGCCCGCCTGCGGCGCAAGTGTTCCGAAAGATGCAGCTTTCTGCATGCGCTGCGGTGCTGCTATGCCGGAGAAGGAAGATGAGCCGGAGGATGCCGAGTTTGTACACGTAGAACCGGAAGAAAAAGCAGAAGAAACCGAAGCAGCAGCGCCGGAAGAAGAGCCTGAAAAAGAAGCAGAGGTACCGGAAGAGGAATGATCTGGACCCTGCTGCCGGGAGCGGTTTTCCTTGCAGACGGATGCCTGAAAAAGAAGGCAGAAGAGGAGTTAAAGGAAAATGAGCAGATCCCGGTCTGCAAAGGACATATTGTCCTGCGGAAATGTCATAACCGCGGCGTAGCGGGCGGCGGCTTCGCGGACAGCACGAAGAAGGTGGAAATTCTCACCTTCTTTTTGCTGTCCGGACTGTGGGCGCGTCTCGGAGCGCTGGCGGGCAGACGTAAGTGTAAGGCGAAGAAGCTTGGGCTTGCGCTTACGATTGGCGGCGGCATGTCGAACTGGTATGACCGGCATAAGAGAGGTTACGTGACCGACTATGTCAGCTTCCGGTTTGGACCGGAGAAGTTCCGCAGACTTGTGTTCAATGTTTCTGATTTCTGTATTTTCTTCGGACTTGCGCTGCTGACGGCAATTTCCTGCCGGGAGTCCAGGTGATGCAGGATCTCCCGAAAAGCCCTGCGGATGGCGGGCTTTTCGGGGCAAAAAAGAAAATTTGAAATTTTTTTGAAAAAATTTGAAAAAAGCTGTTGACAGATTCGGAATCATCTGGTAATATATGTTTTGTTGAGCGGCACATGAGAGCTGCAAGACAAGAAATGCAGGAGTGGCGGAATTGGCAGACGCGCAGGCTTCAGGTGCCTGTGGTCGCAAGATCGTGTGGGTTCAAGTCCCATCTCCTGCATTATTTTTCGCTTTGCGTATCAAGAATTGGTCCGGTGGACCAATTCGGATTGCCCTGATGGGAAGTGTGAAAACTTTCCGTCAGGGTATTTTTATTTTTCCAGAAAAGAAATTTCCGTAATTCGACAAAAATAGTTGAAATGTTTCCCTGGTTGTGATAGAATCTGAAAGATTAAAGTATGAGATGCATATTTCATACAAACTCAAAACCGAACGAAAAAGAAAGGAAAACGGTGGAATGATGAAAGCTTTTCTAATCTTAGAAGACGGGCATGTCTTTACCGGAACCAGCATTGGTTCACAAAAAGAAGTGATCAGTGAAATCGTATTTAATACATCCATGACTGGATATCTCGAAGTGCTGACTGACCCATCCTATGCGGGACAGGCAGTATGTATGACGTATCCTCTTATTGGAAACTATGGAATTTGTTATGATGATCAGGAGTCCTTAAGACCCTGCCGGATGGCTATATTGTAAGAGAATTATCCCGTCTCCCCAGCAACTTCCGTTGCCAGGACACCATTCAGAATTTCCTGAAAAAGTTCGATATTCCCGGAATCGCCGGAATCGATACTCGTGCTCTTACCAAAATTCTTCGTGAAAAAGGTACCATGAACGGTATGATCACGACCAACGAAAATTATCACCTCGATGAAATTATTCCAAAATTAAAAGCGTATAATACCGGAAAAGTTGTAGAAAAGGTAACCTGCTCTGAAAAATCAGTTTTAAAAGGAGAAGGCTTTAAAGTTGCACTTCTGGATCTTGGCGCAAAGAACAACATCGCACGTTCCTTAAATGAGCGCGGATGCGAAGTGACCATTTATCCGGCGCTTACTACAGCAGAAGAGATCCTCGCCGCAAATCCGGACGGAATCATGCTGTCCAACGGCCCTGGAGATCCGAAAGAGTGCGTATCCATTATCAAAGAGATTAAAAAACTGTACGATTCCAATGTACCGATCTTTGCAATCTGTCTTGGACATCAGCTGATGGCACTGGCTACCGGCGCAGATACCCACAAGATGAAATACGGCCACCGCGGCGGAAACCACCCGGTCAAGGACCTTGCAACCGGAAGAGTTTACATTTCTTCCCAGAACCACGGCTATGTCGTAGATACCGATACCCTGGATCCGAATGTGGCAGTTCCGGCCTTTGTGAACGTCAACGACGGCACCAACGAGGGACTCAAATACGTCGGCAAAAACATCTTTACCGTACAGTTCCATCCGGAGGCATGCCCTGGCCCGCAGGATTCCGGATACCTGTTTGATCGATTCCTTGAGATGATGGGAGGTAACAAATAATGCCAAAGAATCCGAATATTAAAAAAGTTCTGGTTATCGGTTCCGGTCCGATCGTCATCGGACAGGCAGCAGAGTTCGACTACGCAGGAACACAGGCGTGCCGTTCCCTGAAAGAAGAGGGAATGGAAGTTGTTCTTCTGAACTCCAACCCGGCAACCATCATGACCGATAAAGACATCGCAGACCGCGTTTACATCGAGCCGCTGACCGTAGAAGTGGTAGAGCAGCTCATCCAGAAGGAAAAACCGGACAGCGTTCTTCCGACTCTGGGAGGCCAGGCAGGACTGAACCTTGCGATGGAACTCGAAGAAAAAGGCTTCTTAAAAGAAAACAACGTACGCCTGATCGGTACCACAGCACAGACCATCAAAAAAGCAGAGGACCGTCAGGAATTCAAAGATACCATGGAAAAAATCGGCGAGCCGGTAGCGGCATCCCTGGTTGTCCATGATGTACAGGCTGGTATCGATTTCACCAACAAGATCGGTTATCCGGTTGTACTGCGTCCGGCTTACACCCTCGGCGGAAGCGGCGGCGGTATCGCTTACAACGAAGAAGAGCTGATCGAGATCCTCTCGAACGGACTCCGTCTTTCCCGTGTCGGCGAAGTACTCGTTGAAAGATGTATCGCCGGATGGAAAGAGATCGAGTACGAGGTAATGCGGGACAGCGTAGGAAACTGCATCACCGTCTGCAACATGGAGAACATCGACCGGTCGGCGTTCACACCGGAGACAGTATTGTCGTAGCACCGTCCAGACCCTGGGAGATAAAGAGTATCAGATGCTGCGTACTTCCGCACTCAACATCATCACCGAGCTCGGCATCACCGGCGGATGCAACGTACAGTATGCGTTGAATCCGGACAGCTTCGAGTACTGTGTTATCGAGGTAAATCCGCGTGTCAGCCGTTCTTCCGCACTGGCTTCCAAAGCGACCGGTTATCCGATTGCAAAGGTTGCTGCAAAGATCGCACTTGGCTACACTCTGGATGAGATCCCGAACGCCATTACCGGAAAAACCTACGCAAGCTTCGAGCCGATGCTGGATTACTGTGTTGTAAAAATCCCGCGTCTGCCGTTCGATAAGTTTATCAGTGCAAAACGTACCCTGACCACACAGATGAAGGCGACCGGTGAGGTTATGAGTATCTGCAACAACTTCGAGGGCGCGCTGATGAAAGCCATCCGTTCCCTGGAACAGCACGTAGATTCCTGATGTCCTATGACTTCAGCCACTTGTCCAAAGACGAGCTGATCGAAGAGCTTCACATCGTAGACGATATGAGAATCTGGAGAATCGCAGAGGCGATCCGTCAGGGCATCTCCTACGACGAGATCCACGAGATCACCAAAATCGATGTATGGTTCATCGATAAGCTGGCTATCCTCGTTGAGATGGAGCAGCATTACAGGCCAAAGAGCTGGATGAGGATCTTCTGCGCGAAGCAAAACGCCTTGAGTTCCCGGATTACCTGGTGGCAAAACTGGCAGGAAAGACCGAAGAAGAAGTAAAAGCGTTAAGAAAACAGTATGATATCACCGCAGCTTACAAGATGGTAGATACCTGTGCCGCTGAGTTCGCAGCAACCACACCGTATTACTATTCCGTATACGGCGGCGAAAACGAAGCTGTCGAGACAAACGACAGAAAGAAAGTCCTCGTCCTTGGTTCCGGCCCGATCCGTATCGGACAGGGTATCGAGTTTGACTTCTGCTCCGTACATTGTACCTGGGCATTCAAGAAAGAGGGCTATGAGACCATCATCATCAACAACAACCCGGAGACCGTCAGCACCGACTTCGATATCGCAGATAAACTGTATTTCGAGCCGCTGACACCGGAAGATGTAGAAAATATCGTCAACATCGAGCATCCGGACGGAGCCGTTGTACAGTTCGGCGGCCAGACCGCGATCAAGCTGACCGAAGCACTCCTGAAAATGGGTGTGCCGATCCTTGGAACATCTGCAGAGAACGTAGATGCCGCAGAGGACCGTGAGCTGTTCGATGAGATCCTGGAGCAGTGTGAAATCCCGCGTCCGAAGGGACACACCGTATTCACCGCAGAAGAGGCGAAAAAAGCAGCCAACGAGCTCGGCTATCCGGTACTCGTCCGCCCGTCCTACGTCCTTGGAGGACAGGGTATGCAGATCGCCATCAGCGATGAGGACGTCGATGAATTTATCGGCATCATCAACCGGATCGCACAGGAGCATCCGATCCTGGTTGATAAATATCTGCAGGGCAAGGAGATCGAGGTTGATGCAGTCTGCGACGGCACCGATATTCTGATTCCTGGTATCATGGAGCACATCGAGCGCGCCGGCGTTCACTCCGGAGACAGTATCTCCGTTTATCCGGCACAGAGCATCAGCCAGCATGCAAAAGACACTATCGTAGAGTATACGAAACGTCTGGCAAGATCCCTGCATGTCATCGGTATGATCAACATCCAGTTCATCGTATGCGGTGAGGATGTTTACGTCATCGAGGTCAACCCGCGTTCTTCTCGTACCGTGCCATACATCAGCAAGGTAACCGGAATCCCGATCGTGCCGCTGGCAACGAAAGTCATCCTCGGCCACACGATCCGCGAGCTTGGCTACGAGCCGGGACTGCAGAGAGAGGCAGATTACATTGCCATCAAGATGCCGGTATTCTCCTTCGAGAAGATCCGCGGCGCAGATATCGCCCTTGGACCGGAGATGAAATCCACCGGTGAGTGCCTTGGTATTGCAAAGACCTTCAACGAGGCTCTTTACAAAGCATTCCTCGGCGCCGGAATCAATCTGCCGAAATACAAAAACATGATCATCACCGTAAAGGATGAGGATAAAGAGGATATCGTTCCGATCGCACAGAGATTCCAGGCTCTCGGCTACAAGATCTATGCGACGAGAAATACCGCGAAAGCCCTGAACGAGAACGGCGTCAATGCGATCCGCACCAACAAGATCGAGCAGCCGTCCCCGAACCTGATGGACCTGATCCTCGGCCACAAGATCGACCTCGTCATCGATACTCCGTCCCAGGGCGTTGAGCACTCCAAAGACGGATTCGTCATCCGCCGGAACGCGATCGAGACAGGTGTCAACGTACTGACCTCTCTGGATACCGCAACCGCACTCGTAACCAGTCTGGAAAATACAGATGTGAAGAAGCTGACCCTGATCGATATCGCAACGATCGACAAGAGATAAGCATGATAGAAGCATAAAGCAAAGAAAAGCTCTCTGCTGCAGAAACAAAGCGGCAGAGAGCTTTTTTGGCCGAATGTGGGTTTGAATGGATTTTACAAAAAAGAAAACGTGACGCGCTTGTGTTTTTAGCATAAGTATGATAGATTTTTAATAGAATGCCAGAAAAGGGCATCCAATTCAAAAAGAGAAAGGTACATATCGTATGAACATCATTGAGTGGTTAAAGGTTATCCTGCTGGGTATCGTAGAGGGCATTACCGAGTGGCTTCCGATCAGCAGCACCGGCCACATGATTCTGGTAGATGAGTTTATTAAGCTGAATGTGACAGCTGATTTCAAAAATGTTTTTGAAGTTGTCATCCAGCTCGGTGCAATCCTTGCGGTTGTCGTCATCTATTTCTGGGATCTCTGGCCGTTTCATGGCAAAAGCAAAGCGAAAAGCAAGAGCTATTTTGCCAATCCAAGCGACAACAAGGTCTTTGCAGGTATTCAGAACTTTGTAGACAATTACTGTTATCTGGACAAAATTATCATGTGGTTCAAGATCGTCGTATCGTGTCTGCCGGCAGCCGTGATCGGACTGGCATTCAACGACTGGATCGAGGCCCATCTGATGAATTACGTGATCGTAGCACTGATGCTGATCATCTATGGTGTCCTCTTCATCATCATTGAGAATTACAACAAGACGAGAACACTGTCTGCAACAAAAATCAAAGAGATTACCTGGAAAAATGCGCTGTATATCGGTGTTTTCCAGCTCCTTTCCATCGTACCGGGAACTTCCCGTTCGGGAGCAACCATCATCGGCGGTATCCTGCTGGGATGCTCGAGAGAGCTGGCATCGGAGTACACGTTTTTCCTTGCCGTTCCGGTTATGTTCGGCGCGAGCTTTTAAAACTGGTAAAACACGGCTTTGCCTTTACCGGTGTTGAGGTGGCGATCATGATCGTCGGCATGCTGGTGGCATTTGCGGTATCGATTTTTGCCATCAAATTCCTGATGCAGTACATCAAGAAGCACGATTTCAAAGCCTTCGGCTGGTACCGTATCGTACTCGGTGTGATTGTGCTGCTGTATTTCGTAATCAAAACCGTAATTTTGAAAGCATAAAATCGAACAATTCCGAAAATTTACCGGGAAAAATAGAAGAAGAAGTATCGTAAAATGAAAAAAATTGTGCGATACTTCTTTTTTTACGCGAAAATTACAAAAAACCCTGTAAAAAGTAACCAAAAGCTGATATAATAGAACACAAGAGGGACGCAGAACCAGAAATTAAAAAAAATACCGAAAATTTGCCATATTTTTATTGACTAAAGATATTCTTATGGTAAAATAAATGTGTGCGCCCCGAGGATATCTTTATTTTCGGTGCAATCAGTATAGGGTGAACGTATCATCCAGGGCAATCTGGAAATACTTTACTATAACCTATCAAAATTACAAGTAGGAGGAAAAGTAACAATGGCAAAATGGGTTTACATGTTCACTGAAGGTAATGCAGACATGCGTAACCTTCTCGGTGGAAAAGGCGCAAACCTGGCTGAGATGACAAACCTGGGACTTCCTGTACCACAGGGATTCACGGTAACAACCGAGGCTTGTACACAGTACTATGAGGATGGCAGACAGATCAACGACGAGATCATGGGTCAGATCATGGAAGCAATCGATAAAATGGAAGGAATCACAGGAAAGAAATTCGGAGACGCTAAGAATCCGCTGCTCGTTTCTGTACGTTCCGGAGCAAGAGCTTCCATGCCAGGTATGATGGATACCATCCTGAACCTTGGTCTGAACGAAGAGGTTGTTGAAACTCTGTCACAGGCTTCCGGCAACCCACGTTGGGCTTGGGACTGCTACAGAAGATTCATTCAGATGTTCTCTGACGTAGTTATGGAAGTTGGTAAAAAATACTTCGAAGAGCTGATCGACAAGATGAAAGAGGAGAAAGGCGTAAAACAGGACGTAGATCTTGACGCAGATGACCTCAAAAAACTGGCTGAGCAGTTCAAAGCTGAGTACAAAGCTAAAATCGGTGAGGATTTCCCGACCGATCCTAAGGTACAGCTGATGGAGCTGTAAAAGCCGTATTCCGTTCCTGGGACAACCCGAGAGCAAACGTTTATCGTCGTGACAACGACATCCCGTATTCCTGGGGTACCGCTGTTAACGTACAGATGATGGCATTCGGAAACATGGGAGATGACTGTGGTACAGGTGTTGCCTTCACTCGTGACCCTGCTACAGGAGAGAACGGACTGTTCGGTGAGTTCCTTACCAACGCACAGGGCGAGGACGTAGTTGCCGGTGTTCGTACACCTATGCACATTTCCGAGATGGAAGAAAAATTCCCGGAAGCTTTCAAACAGTTCAAAGATGTTTGCAAAACTCTGGAGACACATTACAGAGATATGCAGGACATGGAGTTCACTGTTGAGCACGGTAAACTGTACATGCTGCAGACACGTAACGGTAAGAGAACAGCAAAAGCTGCTCTGAAAATCGCTTGCGACCTTGTAGATGAGGGAATGAGAACAGAGGAAGAGGCAGTTGCAATGATCGATCCTCGTAACCTTGACTCTCTGCTTCATCCGCAGTTCGATGCAAAAGCACTGAAAGAGGCTACTCCAATGGCAAAAGCACTGGGAGCATCTCCGGGAGCTGCTTGCGGTAAAATCGTCTTCACAGCTGATGACGCTGTTGCATGGGCTGAAAGAGGAGAAAAAGTTGTTCTGGTTCGTCTTGAGACATCCCCAGAAGATATCACAGGTATGAAATCTGCACAGGGTATCCTGACTGTTCGTGGTGGTATGACTTCCCACGCAGCCGTAGTTGCCCGTGGTATGGGAACCTGCTGTGTATCCGGTTGCGGTGATATCGTAATGGACGAGGCAAACAAGAAATTCACACTGGCTGGCAAAGAGTTCCACGAGGGAGACTGCATCTCTCTGGATGGTTCTACAGGATGCATCTATGACGGACTGATCCCGACCGTAGACGCTACCATCGCTGGCGAGTTCGGAAGAATCATGGGCTGGCAGATAAATACAGAACCATGAAAGTTCGTACAAACGCTGATACTCCGGCTGACGCTAAAAAAGCTCGTGAGCTTGGAGCAGAAGGTATTGGTCTTTGCCGTACAGAGCATATGTCTTCGAAGGCAACAGAATCGATGCATTCCGTGAGATGATCTGCGCTGAGACCGTAGAAGAGAGAGAAGCAGCACTTGCTAAGATCCTTCCGGAGCAGCAGGGAGACTTCGAGAAGCTGTATGAAGCTCTGGAAGCAACCCGGTTACCATCCGTTTCCTGGATCCGCCGCTTCATGAGTTCGTTCCGACTGAGGAAGAGGACATCAAGAAACTGGCTGACGCTCAGGGCAAAACTGTTGAGCAGATTAAAGCAATCATCGCTAGTCTGCACGAGTTCAACCCGATGATGGGTCATCGTGGATGCCGTCTTGCTGTAACTTATCCGGAAATCGCTAAGATGCAGACAAGCGCAGTTATCCGCGCAGCTATCAACGTGAAGAAAGCTCATCCGGATTGGAATGTAAAACCGGAAATCATGATCCCGCTTGTTGGCGATATCAAAGAGCTGAAATACGTTAAGAAATTCGTAGTAGAGACCGCTGACGCTGAAATCGCAGCAGCAGGCAGCGACCTTGAATACGAAGTTGGTACCATGATCGAGATCCCGAGAGCAGCTCTGACTGCAGATGAGATCGCAAAAGAGGCAGACTTCTTCTGCTTCGGAACCAACGACCTTACTCAGATGACTTACGGATTCTCCCGTGACGATGCTGGTAAATTCCTGAACGCTTACTATGACGCTAAGATCTTCGAGAACGATCCATTCGCAAAACTCGATCAGGACGGCGTTGGCAAGCTGATGAAGATGGCTATCGATCTTGGAAGACCGGTTAACTCTTCTCTGCACGTAGGTATCTGCGGTGAGCACGGTGGAGATCCGAGCTCCGTAGAGTTCTGCAACAAACTGGGTCTGGACTATGTTTCCTGCTCACCGTTCCGTGTACCGATCGCTCGTCTGGCAGCAGCTCAGGCAGCTATCGCTCAGAAGAACGCTTAATTTAAGCGGAATTTGTCCGAATCAGGATTTTCATGCAGTAGCATGATTTGTGTTCAAACGTAAGGAGACCCCGGCGGTCTGTAGAAATACAGGCGCCGGGGTCTTTTTTATCAATCGTTTAAAATCAAAGTGGGAGGGAAAACGGATGCAGAATGAAACAGCCAAAGAAAACCTGCTGCGGCAGATCCGGGAATACCGTCCGTACAATGAGCAGGAAGAGCGGGATCGGGCGATTCTGCTGAAATGGATGGAGAGCGGATGCGATATTTTGACGCGGGAAAATGAGACCGCACATCTGACTGCCTCCGCCTGGGTCGTAAGCCCGGATCGGAAGCAGGTGCTGATGGCGTATCACAATATTTACCATTCCTGGGCATGGCTCGGCGGCCACGCGGACGGAGATGCGGATCTTTGCAGCGTGGCGGTAAGAGAAGTGAAGGAGGAATCCGGGATTGAAGAGGTGAAGCTCTTATCGGATCAGCCATTCTCGCTCGAAATCCTGTCGGTGGACGGCCATGTGAAGCGCGGAAAGTACGTGACGACACATCTCCATCTGAATGTGACATATCTCATGGAAGCAGACCCGGTACAGGAAATCCGCTGCAAGCCGGATGAAAACAGCGCAGTCGGCTGGATTCCGGTGGAGCAGATCGCAGAAAAATCGACAGAGCCGTGGTTTGTGGAGCGTGTGTATGGCAAGCTGTGTGAGAAAGTGAAAAGAGATTTCTGTGAAGTGTAATATGCAATCCGCGTATGAACTGCCATTTAGAATAAGCATTAGACAAATGAGCTGTTAGATGTCTAAAATAGAGACAGAAAGAAAAATGGCAGGAGGGGTTTTATGTTTACAAATCAGGATTTGAAAAAGCTGATTATTCCGCTTTTCCTAGAGCAGCTTCTGGTGGCTCTGGTCGGAATTGCGGACGTGTTTGTTATCGGATTTGTCGGAGAGGCGGCGGTTTCCGGTGTGTCACTGGTCAATGCGTTCAAAAGGTAGACTTAAGCTTCCAGAAAACGATCCTCTTTTTCTGACGACAGAAAAGTTGTTGGGAAAAGGGGATTTTTGGGGTAAAAGGGATTATTTCGGCGCGTTGAAAATCGTGCCGGGGTATGGTAAAATGGACTCCGAAAAACAGCAAAAGGAGGACGTGACAGAAGATGAATGATATGAAGCGTCTGCTCTCGTATGCAGGTCCTACAAGCGGGATATGATTTTCGGAGCAGTGCTGGTATTGGTAGAAACGTGTTTTGAACTTTTTATTCCGATTCTGATTTCCAATCTGATTGACATCGGCGTTGCGAACGGCGATATCCCTTACATTTACCGCAAGGGAATCCAGATGGGAATCTGCGCGCTCTGTGCGCTTGTGACCGGAATTTTATACGCGCACTTTGCGGCGCGGGCGACGTACGGCTGGGGAGCTGAGATCCGGAAGGCGGAGTATGAGAAAATGCAGCAGTATGCATTTTCCAACCTCGACCACTTTGCGGTATCATCCCTGATCACCCGTATGACGACGGATGTTACCGTCATCCAGAATATGGTAAGCGCCGGCTTCCGCCCGATCACGCGCGGACCGTCGCTTCTGATTATGGGAATCGGCCTTTCATTCTATATGAATCCGCGGCTGGCATTTGTATTCCTTGTATGTACCCCGCTTCTTGGCTTTATTCTCTCCCTGATTGTGCGGAGAGTTGCCCGATGTACACAAAACTGCAGTCCATGGTGGACCGCCTGAACAACGTTGTCCAGGAGGGGCTGACCGCGATCCGTGCCGTCAAAGCTTTCGTGCGGGATGAGTACGAGGAAGACAAATTCAACGAGGTCAACACCGGCCTGACCGCAGCGAGCGAGCAGACGTTCCACTACGCCGTGCTGAATCTGCCGGCATTTCAGGGCGTCATGTATACCGCGATCGTGCTGATTCTGTGGTTCGGCGGAAATATGATTCTGAAAAAACAGCTTGCCGTCGGAAACCTGACCGGATTTCTAAGCTACGTCATGCAGGTCATGAACTCGATGATGATGATTGCAAACGTCTTCCTGCTTCTGACCCGTTCCATGGCGAGCGCACACCGGATTGTCGAGGTGCTCGATGAGAAAATCGTGCTCACCTCGCCGGAAAATGGTGTAACAGAAGTGACAGAGGGCAGCGTGGAGTTTGACAACGTATCGTTTAAATACAAAGAAGAAGCAAAAGAGTACGCACTCTCCGATGTTACGCTGAAGATCAAAGCTGGTCAGACGGTAGGAATCCTCGGAGGAACAGGTTCTTCGAAAACGACGCTGGTGCAGCTCATTCCGCGTCTGTATGATACCAGCCGCGGCACCGTCCGCGTCGGCGGAAAGGATGTGCGCGCGTACGATCTTGCCGCTCTCCGCGATGCAGTCAATATCATTCTGCAGAAAAACGTGCTGTTCTCCGGAACCGTGCGTGAAAACCTGAAATGGGGCAATGTGGATGCATCCGATGAGGAGATCTGGGAAGCATGCCGCGCGGCGTGTGCGGATGAATTTTTGAACCGCATGCCGGACGGCCTCGACACCGTGCTCGAGCAGGGCGCAAGCAACCTCTCCGGAGGCCAGAAGCAGCGTCTCTGCATCGCGCGTGCGCTGATCGGAAAGGCAAAAATCCTGATCTTCGATGATTCGACAAGTGCGGTCGACACGGCAACGGAGAAAAAGATCCGCGAGGCACTGGCGGCGCGGAAGAATGTCACAAAAATTATCATTGCGCAGAGAGTAACATCCGTCATGAATACGGATCAGATCATCATTCTTGATGACGGAAAAGTACACCGGATTGGCACGCACGCTGAACTGCTGGCGGATGACCCGATTTATCAGGAAATTTACGCCTCACAGATGAAGGGAGGAGACGAAAATGGCAGCGAGAGCTTATAGCGGAAAGAAACCAAAGAACCTGAAACACACGCTGCGCGTCTTCCTGTCTTATCTGGGACGGCACAAAAAAATGCTCGCAGTCGTAGCGGTACTGGTAACAATCAGCGCGGGAGCCAACCTCCTTGGAACGTATATGATCCGCCCGGTAGTCAACGGACTGGCGGACGGAGATGTGCACACACTGCTGCGCGGCGTGCTGATTACGGCACTCATTTTCGGGTGCGGCGCACTCGCAGCATACGGCTACACGCAGACCATGGTAAAAGCAGCACAGCAGGTTGTCTTTGATATCCGCCGCGATCTGTTCGAACACGTCCAGACACTGCCGCTGCAGTTCTTCGACAGCAGACGCCACGGCGATATCATGAGTCTTTTCACGAACGATATCGACACGATGGCAGATGCCCTGAACAACAGTTTTGCGATGGTTATCCAGAGCTTCATCCAGATTGTGGGAACACTGACCTTGCTGTATATCCTAAACTGGCGGCTCTCGCTGATTGTAACGGTGTGCTACGGTATCATGTTCTGGTATATCAAGTTCAGCGGAAAGCGCAGCAAGGGTTATTATACGAAGCAGCAGAACAGCCTCGGAGAACTGAACGGCTATATTGAGGAGCTGATCACCGGACAGAAAGTCGTCAAGGTGTTCCACCACGAAGAAGAGAGCTTTACGGAATTCTGCAAAAAGAATGAGGAGCTCCGGAAAGCGGGAACCGGCGCGCAGGGGTATGCGGCGACGATGGTTCCTGTCGTTGTCAGCATTTCGTATGTCAATTATGCGATTGTGGCAGTGCTCGGCGGCCTTCTCGCCCTGCACGGAAAAGCCGATATCGGAAGCCTGGCAAGCTACCTTGTCTTTGTCCGCCAGGCGGCGCTTCCGATCAACCAGTTCACCCAGCAGAGCAACTTCCTTCTCTCAGCGCTCGCCGGTGCGGAGCGTGTCTTCGACGTGATGAGCCTGGAGCCGGAAATCGATGAGGGAAAAGTGGAACTGGTCAACGTAAAAGAAGAGAACGGCGCACTTGCCGTCTGCGAAGAGACAACAGGCCGCTGGGCATGGAAGCGCCCGGACGGAACGATGACGGAATTAAAGGGCGATGTGCGTTTTGAAAACGTGGATTTCGGCTACACGGCAGACCGTCTGATCTTAAAGAACATCAGCTGTATGCCAAACCAGGCCAGAAAATTGCTTTTGTCGGTTCCACAGGAGCCGGAAAAACGACGATCACGAACCTGATCAACCGTTTCTACGACGTCCAGGGCGGCGCGGTTGTCTACGACGGCATTGACGTAAAAGATATCGAAAAAGACGCTCTGCGCCACTCCCTCGGTATCGTTCTGCAGGATACCCATCTGTTCACGGGAACCGTAGCAGAAAACATCCGTTTTGGAAAACTCGATGCCACGCAGGAAGAAATTGAACATGCGGCCAAAATTGCGAATGCGGATTCCTTCATCCGCCGTCTGCCGAACGGCTACGACACGATGCTGACCTCCGACGGAGCCAACCTCTCCCAGGGCCAGCGCCAGCTTCTCGCGATTGCCCGTGCCGCCGTTGCCGATCCGCCGGTGCTGATTCTTGACGAGGCAACATCCTCCGTTGACACCAGAACCGAGGCGCTGATCGAAAAAGGAATGGACCAGCTCATGGAGGCAGAACCGTATTTGTCATCGCCCACCGCTTAAGCACCGTGCGAAACGCCAATGCGATCATGGTGCTGGAGCAGGGAAATATCGTAGAGCGCGGCGACCACGACGCACTTCTGGCACAGAAAGGAAAATATTATCAGCTCTATCATGGAATGTTTGAGCTGAGTTAAAAAGAAAGGAGTAAAGAGTATGAGAAAATATAACCGTATTTTTCTGATCGTCCTGGATTCTCTCGGAATCGGGGCGATGGCGGATTCGGAGAAGTTTGGGGATGTCGGTGTCAATACCTTCGGCCACATCTGGGAGAGTCAGGGAGGCCTTGAAATCCCGAACCTGCGCCGCCTTGGCATGGGAAATCTCTGCGGTGTGACAGAGGATGAGGCAAAGGGTTACGCCAGAAGGCTGAACGAGGCGAGCAACGGAAAAGACACCATGACCGGCCACTGGGAGATGATGGGAATTTACACGACAAAGCCGTTTGTTACGTTCACCGACCACGGATTTCCGAAAGAACTGATCGACGAGCTGGAAAAACGAACCGGCAGAAAGATCATCGGCAATAAGGCGGCGAGCGGAACGGAGATCCTCGATGAGCTGGCAGAGCGCGAGATCGAAAACGGAGAACTGATTGTCTATACCTCGGCGGATTCCGTACTGCAGATCTGCGGCAACGAGGAGACGATGGGACTGGAGACGCTGTATCATTACTGCGAGATTGCCCGTGAGCTGACCATGAAAGACGAGTGGAAAGTCGGCCGTGTCATTGCAAGACCGTACGTCGGAAAGAAAAAAGGAGAGTTCGTCCGCACCGCAAACCGTCACGACTACGCTGTCAAACCGACGGGAAAAACCGTGCTCAACGCGATGCAGGAGGCAGGATATGATGTCATCAGTATCGGAAAAATCAACGATATTTTCTGCGGCGAGGGCATCACGGAGAGTCTGAAATCCAAGAGCAGCGTCCACGGCATGGAGCAGACGATTGAGACGGCAGGAAAAGATTTTACCGGACTGTGCTTTGTCAACCTCGTCGATTTCGATGCACTCTGGGGCCACAGAAGAAACCCGGAAGGCTACGGAAAAGAGATTGAAAAATTCGATGTGAACCTTGGAAAGCTGCTGGAGCAGTTAAAAGACGACGATCTGCTCCTGATCACGGCAGACCACGGCAACGACCCGACTTATACCGGAACGGACCACACCAGAGAACAGGTGCCGCTCCTTGCGTACTCACCGTCTATGAAGGAGAGCGGCCTTCAGGAGACGAAGGACACCTTCGCTGTGATCGGCGCATCCGTTGCAGAGAACTTCGGCGTAAAAATGCCGGAGGGAACGATCGGAACATCGATCCTGGAATCGTGGAAATAAGGAAGCGATGGCGTTTTCAGCTGAGGCGGTAAGAACCTTTCGAAAGTTTCACAAGCTGTCCTTCTTCGAGCAGCTTCTTTAAAACTCGCTGGAGCTGGCGGCGGCTGCAGTGGAGCTGCATGGCCATCTTTTCCACGCCGGAAAACGTCTGATCCGGACAGCGCTCTGAGAGATAAGAGAGGAAGGATTCCTCGAGCGTGGAAAAATTCGACTGGGAGCTGGAATAAAGCATCAGCTTTTCGGTGACAGAGTTTAAAAGATATCGTAAAAAGCGGTTGTCGTTCAGCAGAAGCTCTTTCGTGGAAGCGAGCGGCAGAACAATACAAAGCGCGGTGGTGCGTGCCTCGATCTGGTGCGTATCATCGCGTTTTCCGCAGAATTCCATATCGCCGATGCAGGTAAAGCCGTCGAGATAGCCGATCGGGTAGCTCGTGCCGTCGGCGCGGTTGGCGCTGATCTCGATGGAACCGTCCACGAGGAACGAGAGGTATTCCTCCGGATTCAGCGTGTCGAGCCGTTCGCCCTTTTCAAACTGATACAGAGAAAATGCGAGATCCGGGGTATCGAAAAGAGATGGGATCTCATGTTTCTGAAGATAAAAGTTCAGCAGAGCCGGATCAAAAATTCGTTTCATAGGAAAATCCTTTCACAGAAAAATTTTTTGGAAAACTTTTTCTTTATTGTGACATATGACACAAGAAAAAGCAAGAAAGTCTGCTAAGATAAACCAGAATGAAAAAGGTTACAGTTCGCTGGGTACCAGTGAACTGTAACCGAAAAAGAGGAAAGGGGAGTTTTCAAAATGGAAAACGAATTATTTGAGAAAACAAAAGTGTCCAAAGCATATATGACGCTCGCACTTCCGGTCGTGCTCGGCATGGTCGTGTCGCTGATCTATAATATGGTAGATACTTTTTTCATCGCGCGGACCGGAAACACGGCACTGATTGCCGGCGTATCGCTCGGCACACCGATTTTCACGCTGATGATTGCACTCGGTGACATCTTCGGCGTCGGCGGCAGTTCCGTCATTTCGCGCCTCTTCGGTAAAAAAGAGTACGAGGACGGAAGACGGATCAGCGTATTCTGCTTTTACGCAGCGATTGCTGTCGGCATTGCGGTCAGCATCATCCTGCTTGCCGCCAAACAGCCGATCCTTGGCCTGCTTGGCTGTGATGAGACGACGTGGCAGTATGCGGGGGACTATTACCAGTGGATTGCACTCGGCGCACCGTTTATCATCCTGCAGCTGACGCCGAACAATCTTCTTCGGACCGAGGGCTTCGCAAAAGCCTCGATGATCGGAACAATGCTGGGAGCCGTTGTCAACATCATTCTTGACCCGATCTTTATTTACACGCTCGGCATGGGAGCAGCCGGAGCAGCGATTGCAACGGTGATCGGCAACATCTGCGGTGATATTTTCTATGTTATCTTTATGATAAAGAAATGCCGCTATCTCTCCGTCGATTTCCGAAAACTGAAAATGACCGGAGCAGAGGTGCTCGCCGTTCTTGCCATCGGCATTCCGGCATCCGTCACAAACTTCATGCAGAGCATCGGCGTGACGCTGACGAACCGATTTTTGCAGCCGTATGGAACGGACAAAGTTGCAGCGATGGGAATTGCTTTGAAAATTATTATGATTTCTGTTCTTGTGATGGTCGGTTTCGCTTTTGGCGGACAGCCGCTGGTCGGATACAATTATGGAGCGAAAAATAAAAAACGTCTCAGTGAGACGATCCGCTTTGCCTTCCTCCTGGAAGTGCTGACCGGTGCCGGAATGGCGGTTGTGCTCGGTGCGGCGGCTCCGCTTCTCGTGGGACTGTTCTTAAAAGAGGCGGATGTCATTGCAGTGGCCCAGCAGATCCTCCGCGTCCAGCTCATTGGTATGCCGTTTGTTGGTATCGTACTCGCATCGACCTGTATTTTCCAGGCGATCGGAAACGGGGCAGGAGCAATGATTCTTTCAGCAGGACGTCAGGGCGTGATTTTTGCCATTGTAATTTTCTGCGCTTCAAAACTTGCCGGTTTTTCCGGTGTTATTGCCTCCCAGCCGGTTTCTGATTTTCTGACCGCATCGGTGGCTGTGATGATTCTGCTTCAGTGGAAAAAGAAAGAATTTGCAAAATAAGAAAGAACAGCAAAGCGGCTGCGGCACAGCGTTCCGGAACGGGAACCTGCCGCAGCCGCTTTTGGCGTGCGCAAAAAAACAGAATTCCTGCACAGGCGGCCGCCATGTCAAAAACACGTAAAAGTGATGAAAAAACGTCTCTTAATTCGGCAGTATTACGGGATTGCATTCTGAGAAAACAAGATATAAAATGGCATGAGATTCGACAAAAAGGGGAAGCAAAAACATACGACAATAGGGAGGACATCACATGGCAACAAAGAAAAGTGCAGTAAAAGATCTGACAAACGGCAGCCCGGTAAAACTGATTCTGGGGTTTGCACTGCCGCTGCTGCTCGGCATGCTGTTCCAGCAGTTTTACAGCATGGTCGATACGATTATTGTAGGAAAATTCTTAGGCGCGAAAGCGCTCGCGGCTGTTGGCAGTACAGGTTCGATCAACTTCATGATCGTGGGATTCTGTATGGGAGTCTGCAGCGGATTTGCAATTCCGGTTGCGCAGATGTTCGGGGCAGGAGACCGGAAAGCGCTGTGCCGGTATGTAGGAAATGGAGCCGTCCTGGCCGGTATTCTTTCCGTGGTGATGACCGTTCTTGTCTGCATCTGGTGCCGCGACATTCTGATTCTGATGAAAACCCCGTCCGATATTCTGGACGTGCATACGCTTACATCTTTGTTATTTTCCTCGGAATTCCGCTTATGGTGCTCTATAACCAGACATCAGCAATCATGCGGAGCCTCGGCGACAGCCGCTCCCCACTGATTTTCCTCGGTATCTCTTCAATACTGAATATCGTGCTAGATCTTGCGCTGGTCCGCCCGATGGGAGTAGCGGGAACCGCGTGGGCGACGATTATCGCGCAGGGAGTCTCTGGATTCCTGTGTCTCTTTTATATGAAGAAAAAATTCACCATCCTTGCTTTTACGAGAGAGGACTGGAAGCTGCACAAGCATTATGTGCTTAATCTGTGCAATATGGGAATCCCGATGGGACTGCAGTATTCAATCACCGCGATCGGAAGTGTTATTTTGCAGACCGCTGTCAACGGCCTTGGTTCCACTGCGGTTGCATCTGTTACGGCTGCCGGTAAAATTTCCATGTTCTGCTGCTGCCCGTTCGACGCGCTCGGCTCCACTATGGCGACGTATGCCGGACAGAACGTCGGTGCGAAGAAGATGGATCGTGTCAACACCGGTATTTTGACAAGTTCCATTATTGGAAGCGTGTATTCCGTGGTCATTTTAGGAGTTATGTTTCTGTGGTCCCGCCAGATTTCGCTTCTCTTTGTAGATGCATCCGAGACGGTCATCCTCGACCAGGCGCGTCAGATGCTGCTGATCAACATGGTATTTTACATTCCGCTGACCCTTGTCAATGTCGTACGCTTTACCGTGCAGGGCATGGGCTTCAGCAAATTTGCAATCCTTGCCGGCGTCTGCGAGATGATCGGCCGTTCGGTGGTAGCCTTTTTCCTGGTTCCGTATTTTGGTTACACCGCAGTCTGCTTCGCAAGCCGGTGGCATGGATTCTCGCCGATCTGTTTCTCGTTCCGGCGTACCTGTACTGCGCAAAAACGCTTCGTTCTCTTTTTGAGAAAAATGCGCAGATGATGTAAGCCGTGCCGCAAGATGGACAAGCTGTTTCAATTCTGGTATAATGGAGCCTGGATTTTAGGAAAGCTGAAAAAGAATCCCATAGAAGAGAGGAAGATATCCTATGAAACAGTCGGTATTAGAATATAAGAAACTTCTGGAGCAGGAAGGCCTTCTGGTGGAATTTGCAGAGCCGGAAGGAAAAGAAGGAGAGGACAGACCCGTTACCCTCGTAACGTATTTTTCGGGCGGAGCGGATCAGGGAACGCTGTTTCTCTGCAAAGGAGCTGCATTCAAAGAGGCATACTTAAAAGACGCCGTAAACCGCGGTGCTGTTGCCTATGTAAGTGAAAAAAAATACGAAGCGGGAAAAGAAATTCCGGCGCTCATCGTCAACGATGCCAGAAAAGCACAGTTTGTGCTGGGTGAGGCGTTTTACGATTATCCGGCAAAGTCGCTGCATGTCACGGCGCTGACCGGAACAAAAGGAAAGACAACGACAGCCTACTACCTGCAGTCGATGCTCGATGCCTGCCTGAAAAAACAGGGCGGAAACGGATGTGCACTGTTAAGTTCGATTGAATATTACGACGGAAAGACGAGAGAAGCATCAACGCTCACCACGCCGGAATCCCTGGAGCTGTGCCGTCATATGCGCAATGCCGTAGATGCAGGCCTTTCCCATATGGTGATGGAAGTATCCTCCCAGGCGCTCAAATACGAGAGAGTCGGAAACACGCATTTTGATACCGCCATTTCCTGAACATCTCCAAGGACCACATCAGCCCGACGGAGCACAAGGATTTTGATGATTATTTCCAGTCGAAATTAAAGATCTTCGACCGCTGCACCTGCGCCTGCGTGAACCTGGACAGCGACCATATCGGGGAAATCCTGAAAGCTGCGGCAAAATGTGAGCGCGTCGTTACGTTTGGATCGAAAGAAAATGCTGTAATCCGCGTGAGTGATATCAAGCCGGGCAGAGGAAAATTCTATTTCCATGTGGCAGGACCGGATTTCTCGGAAGATTTTACCCTGCCGGTGCACGGAGCCTTCAATGTGGAGAATGCCGTAGCTGCCATTGCGGCTGCCTGGTCGATGGGAATCCCGGTTTCGCTGATCAAGGAAAGCCTCCTTGGCGTCACCGTTCCGGGAAGGATGGAGACGTATGAGAGCAGCGCGGGCGAGGTCACGGCGATCGTGGATTTCGCGCACAATGGCCTGAGTTTTGAAAAAATGTTTGATACCGTAGCACTCGAATATCCGGGGAGCCGCGTAAGCGTTGTGTTCGGAACCCCGGGCGGAAAAGCATTCAACCGCAGAAAAGATATGGGTGAGATTTCCGGAAAACGGGCGGACCGGATTTTCCTCGTACCGGATGATCCGGGAAACGAAGATCCGCAGGCGATCTGTGAGGAGATCGGCGGGTACATAGCAAAGGAAGGTGCATCCTTCCAGATCCGCATGGACCGCGGAGCAGCAATCCGGGAGGCGATTCTTGGCGCGTACCGGGAGAGGTTGTTCTGATCCTTGGAAAAGGCGCGGACGTGACGATGCACGTCGGAAACGGAAATGTGCCGTACCGGTCAGATGCCGTCTATGCAAAAGAGGCGCTTGCCGAATATGGAAATGCATTTGCCGAAGCGGCAACGGCTCGTGAAACAGAAGAATAGAAGCAAAAACAGAAAAAACAGAGCAAAAAAGACACGGAACAGAAAAATCCGTGTCTTTTTTGCGTCTGGCGGCAGCAGAAATGAAAATCAGACAGGAAATTTGGCGGATACATCCTACAAAATGTAGAAAAGAAGGACAGAAACTAGCCCGTATGACGAAAAGTTGTTAAAAATATAACGAACGAAAGTTAGACTTGTGAAACTAAACACAGAAAGCAAAAACCCGGGAACCATGCGGAAAAAGACGAATTCTGCGGGATGAAGGACAAAGCTGTAAGTTTTTGGAAAGAATTCTTGTGAAAAAGAACAAAAAATGGTATAATTGTATTGAAATATATCCAGAACACCCCTTCTGGAAGCGTACGGGCTCAGTGAGAAAAAAGATTTCACGAAAATGCTCGAAAAAAACACTTGTTAAATTCTTGTCATAGTGCTATGATAAGGAAAGTGAAAAATTTATCAATCACAAAAACCAACTAGGGGTATTTTAGAAAGGAGTATTTATGAGCAGCAAGATTACCATCATTGGAGCTGGAAGCGTTGGATCTACGATCGCCTATACACTGTCGAACGAAGACATCGCGTCTGAGATTGTTCTCATCGATATTAACAAGAAAAAAGTAGAGGGAGAGGTTATGGATATCGCGCAGGGTACCTGCTTCCGCGATCCGGTCTCCATCATCGCAGGTGAGTATGAGGATGCCAAGGACTCTGATATCGTAATTATTACTTCCGGTATTGCAAGAAAGCCTGGCCAGACCCGTATTGAGCTGACCCAGACCAACGTAAACATCTTAAAATCCATCACACCGGAAATCGTAAAAGCGGCTCCGAATGCCATCTACATCATTGTAAGCAACCCGGTTGATATCATGACCTACGTGTTTACAAAGATCTCCGGACTTCCGGAAAACCAGATCCTTGGTTCTGGTACCATGCTGGATTCCGCGAGACTTCGCTGCGGACTGTCTGAACACCTCAACATTGCCCAGAAAAACATCCACGCTTACGTATTCGGTGAGCACGGCGATACTTCCTTCATTCCGTGGAGCGGCGCTTACGTTTCCGGTGTCAGTCTGGACGAGTACTACGAGACCGTAGAAAAAATGGGCAGGAACGTAACCAAGATCGACAAAGATGCTATGCTGGAGTACGTAAGAACTTCCGGCGGACAGGTTATTGCAAACAAAGGAGCTACTTTCTATGCAGTATCTGTTGCAGTATGCAAACTGGTAGCAACCATTCTTTCTTCTTCCGATTCTGTAGCAACCGTATCTTCCATGATGCACGGTGAGTACGGCATCGAGGATGTATGCTTAAGCACACTGACCCTCGTTGGACCGAAAGGCGTACAGGGCAAGATTCCGATGCGTATGACAAAAGAGGAAGTAGAAAAACTCAAAGCAAGTGCCGACGCATTAAAAGCAGTTATCGCACAGATCGAGCACTAAGAGCGGGCAATAAGCTCAAAACATAAAATTTATGGCAGTGGCAGAAAGTGCGAAAGAGCGGTATCTCCCACTGCCTTAACGTGCGCCTGAAGAAATTTTCCGCCGGGTGTACATAAAAAGAGTACCGGAAACTTTTCCGGTGCCGGACAGAAGATACCGCAGGAAAAATGGAAACCAACAGGAGCAAGTAAGAAAGGAGCAATTCCATGACCTACAGTTATTTTCCGGGCTGTACGCTGAAGAACAAAGCAAAAGATCTGGATCATTATGCCAGAGAGTGCGCAAAAGTTCTGGGATTTGAACTGGAAGAAATTGAAAACTGGCAGTGCTGCGGAGCTGTGTATCCACAGGCATCCGATGAAATCGCCACAAAACTTTCTTCGGTTCGCGCCTTAGCAGACGCCAAAGAAAAAGGACAGGATCTGATCACAGTCTGTTCCGCCTGTCATCACGTGATCAAACGCGTAAACGATGACATGGCGAATGTAGAAGACATTCAGACAAAAGTAAACAACTACATGGCTCTTTCCGAGCCATATCTTGGCGAAACGAAAGTACTTCATTATCTGGAAGTGCTGCGTGACGTCGTTGGATTTGACAAGATCAAAGAGAAAGTGGTAAACCCATTAAAAGGAAGAAAAATCGGCGCATATTACGGCTGTATGCTGCTTCGTCCGAGCACCACAATGCAGTTTGACGATCCGGAAAATCCGACAATCATTGAAGACTTTATCAAGGCCCTTGGCGCAACACCGGTCGTATATCCGATGAGGAATGAGTGCTGCGGCGGCTACATATCCCTCAAAGAAAAGAAAATGGCATCCAACATGGTAGACCAGATCATGGCATCCGCATCCTACAAAGGAGCAGAAGAACTGATCACTGCATGTCCGCTTTGCATGTACAACCTGCGCAATAACGGAACAAAAGAAGGTCTTCCGGTTACCTACTTTACCGAGCTTCTTGCAGAAGCACTCGGCATCAAAGAGGAGGTGCAGGCATGAAAATTGCAACATCCGATGAAATCCGTGCCATCGCCGGTGTGGATACCAGAAAATGTATGAAATGCGGTAAATGTTCCGCATCCTGTCCTGCTTATAACGAAATGGACATCCGTCCGCATCAGTTGTATCTTACGTACAGAACGGCGATGTGGAAGCACTGATGAACTCCAAGTCCATCTGGAAATGCCTCTCCTGCTTCGCATGTGTAGAGCGCTGTCCAAGAGACGTAAAACCTGCCAAACTGATCGAGCAGTTCGTCTTTCCGTGATCCGTCAGAGAGGAGAGAATTATCTTTCTCCGGATGAAATTCCGGCTCTTCTGGATGATGAGACTCCGCAGCAGCTTCTGATGAGTGCATTCCGTAAATATAGAAAGTAAAAAACAACCCATCCACAGAAAGGTGAGAGAAAAGTGCAAAGAATAGGAGTATTTGTCTGCCACTGCGGTACAAATATTGCGGCTACGGTTGATGTCAAAAAAGTTGTTGACGTCATCAGCAAAGAGCCGGGTGTTGTTCATGCAGAGGATTATCAGTATATGTGTTCCGAAACGGGTCAGCAGAAAGTGATCGATGCCATTCAGAACGAGCATCTGACCGGCGTTGTCATCTGTTCCTGCTCTCCGCGTATGCATGAAGGAACGTTCCGCAAAGCAGCAGAAAAAGCGGGCCTGAACCCGTATCAGCTGGAGATTGCAAACATTCGTGAGCAGTGTTCCTGGATTCATAAAGACATGGAAGAGGCTACCGAGAAGGCCGTAATTCTGGCCCGTGCAGCCGTTGCTAAAGTTATGCTGGATACCCCGCTTACCCCGGGCGAGAGCCGCGTTGTAAAACGTGCGCTGGTGATCGGAGGCGGTATCGCAGGTATCAGACTGCACTGGATATCGCAGATGCAGGCTATGAAGTAGATATCGTAGAGAAGACCCCGAGTATCGGCGGAAGAATGTCACAGCTTGACAAGACATTCCCGACCCTCGACTGTTCTTCCTGTATCCTGACTCCTCGTATGGGAGAGGTAAACGCGCATGAGAAGATCAACATCTATACCTACAGTGAGGTAGAGAGCGTTGGCGGATTCGTCGGTGATTTCAAAGTAGACATCCGTAAGAAAGCAAGATACGTAGATATGGACAAATGTACCGGATGCGGACTCTGTCAGGAGAAATGTCCTTCCAAGAAGAACCTGAGCGAGTTCAACAGAGGCCTGTCCAACCGTACTGCAATCTACACACCGTTCGCACAGGCAGTTCCGAACGTACCGGTTATTGATACTGCAAACTGTATCCACTTCAAAACCGGAAAATGCGGTATCTGCTCCAAAGTCTGTGCAGCAGGTGCAGTAAACTACGACCAGAAAGATGAAGTAATCACCAGAGAGTACGGCGCAATCGTTGTGGCAACTGGTTTCGATACCATCAGTCTGGACAAGTTTGACGAATATTATTACAACCAGAGCAAAGACGTAATTACCTCCCTTGAGATGGAGCGTCTGATGAATGCTGCCGGCCCGACAGGCGGTAAAGTAGTACGTCTTTCCAACGGCGAGCATCCGAAGGATATCGTATTTATCCAGTGTGTCGGTTCTCGTGACGTGACCTGCAGAGGAAAGAGCTACTGCTCCAAGATCTGCTGTATGTACACCGCAAAACAGGCTATGCTGGTGCGTGACCATTATCCGGATGTCAATGTACATGTCTTCTACATTGATGTTCGTACCCCGGGTAAAAACTTCGATGAGTTCTATCGCCGTGCGGTAGAAGAGTTTGATGTAGACTACATCAAAGGCCAGGTAGGAAAAGTATCCGAGGCTCCGAACGGACGTCTTCTGGTACAGGGTTCCGACCTGCTTGACAACCGTCAGATCAAAATGGAAGCAGACCTTGTTGTCCTTGCAACTGCCATCGAGCCGAGCAAAGATGCAAGAAAACTGGCTACCATGCTGACCGCAAGTATGGATACCAACGATTTCTTTACTGAGGCACACGCAAAGCTGCGTCCGGTAGAGTCCCCGACCGCAGGTGTCTTCCTCTCCGGCGTATGCCAGGGACCGAAAGATATCCCGGAGACCGTTGCACAGGCAGGAGCTGCTGCTGTCAAAGTAGTCGGACTGCTGGCAAAAGACAAACTGACCACCAACCCGTGTACAGCAGAATCCAATCCGCTGTTCTGTAATGGATGTGCATCCTGTGAAAAAGTCTGCCCATACGGCGCAATTTCCTACGAAGACCGTCAGGTCAACGACCATGGAATCCGTGAAACCAGACATGTGGCAGTCGTTAACGGCGCACTTTGCCATGGATGCGGTGCATGTACCGTTGCATGTCCGTCCGGCGCTATGGACCTGAAAGGATTCTCCAATAGACAAATTCTCGCGGAGGTAGATGCAATATGCCGATAGATAACAACGAAAACAAAGAATTTAAGCCAGTCATCGTGGCATTCTGCTGCAACTGGTGCTCCTACGCAGGAGCAGACCTGGCAGGTTCCAGCCGTCTTTCCTATCCGGCAGACGTAAAGATCATCCGTGTTCCATGTTCCTGCCGTGTCAATCCGCTCTTCATCTTAAGAGCATTCCAGAAGGGCGCTGACGGAGTCATCCTCTGCGGATGCCATCCGGGAGACTGCCATTACAGCACAGGAAACTATTATGCAAGAAGACGTATGACCCTGCTGTTCTCCATGCTGGATTACATGGGCGTTGAGAACGGACGTACCCGTGTGGAATGGGTATCCGCCGCAGAAGGTGTGAAATTCTCCCAGACCATGAACGAGTTCATCGAGCAGGTTACAAGCCTTGGTAAGAATGTCAGATTGGAGGATTTACGATGCAAGAAAAATTAGTATCCCGCGCAAAAGAGCTTCTGTCTGACGGTACCGTAGTCCGTGTTCTTGGCTGGAGAAAAGGTGACACTGATTTCAGTGCAGAGCCTGCATTCTTCGAGACTGCCGAGAGCCTTTCCGAGTTTACCTACGACGGATTCTGCGGCGCAAACCTTAGCAAATACATGATTAAAGCATCGAAAGAAGAAGGAAAAACACTCGTTTTCTTAAAACCGTGTGATACTTACAGCTTTAATCAGTTAATCAAAGAGCATCGTGTGGATCGCGAGAAAACCTATATCGTCGGCATCGGCTGCGATGGAAAACTCGATATCGAAAAGATCCGTGAAGCAGGATGCAAGGGTATTACCGCTGTAACAGAAGACGGCGATACCATCAAAGTGGCAACTGTTTACGGCGACAAAGAGCTCGCAAGAGAGGATGTTATCCTGGAAAGATGCAAAGCCTGCAAGGGCGGAAAACACGTTGCCTACGACGAGCTGGCAGAGAACTGCGACGAAGAGAAACCGGCAAAAGAAGGCCGTTTTGAACTGGTTGAGAAGCTCGAGGCAATGGCTCCGGAAGAGCGTTTCGCATTCTGGCAGAACGAACTGTCCCGCTGTATCCGCTGTAATGCATGCCGTAACGTATGTCCGGCCTGCAGCTGTATCAAATGTGTCTTCGATAATGACCGTTACGATACCGCACAGAAAGCAAATACGACTACATTTGAAGAGCAGATGTTCCACATTATCCGTGCATTCCACGTTGCCGGACGCTGCACCGACTGTGGCGAGTGTTCCCGTGTATGTCCGCAGCACATTCCGCTGCACCTGCTGAACCGTAAATTCATCAAAGATATCGACGAGTTCTACGGAGAGTATCAGGCAGGCGCCGATACCGACAGCCGTGCACCGCTCACCAACTTCACACAGGAAGATGTAGAGCCAAGTATCGTTAAGGAAAGGGGTTAAGGGATGTATCAGATTAGCAGAGAAAAAATGCCGGAGCTCCTTGCCGCTGTTGCAAAGGAGATGGATCTTTTCCTTCCGGTACAAAACAATGGAATTACCAATTTCGGTTTCTGGACCGAGGACGCAGACGTGGATCTCGATACCTTAAAAACCGTAAAATCCCCGAAAGATGCCTTTTTCCCGCAGAGTGAAATTCTTTACTCCTGCTATCAGAAGGCAAATAAAACCAGCATTGAACCGGCTGCATTAAAAGACGCACCGTTTGCTATCTTCGGCGTTCGTCCGTGCGATGTCAGAGCGTTCGATGTTCTGGACCGCGTTTTCTTAAGCGAGCCTGCAGACGTTTACTATGCAGCAAGAAGAGAGCACGGCATCGTTGTTTCCCTGGCTTGTCATGAGCCGGAAGACAGCTGCTTCTGTAAAACCTTCGGCATCGATGCTGCAGAACCGGCAGCAGATGTTGCTATGTGGCAGGTAGCTGACGGTTATGCATGGGAAGCAAAAACCGAAAAAGGCCAGAAACTGACCGAGCTTGTAAAAGCTTACCTGACCGAGCAGGATCTTACCAAAGAAGTAGAGGCTGAGAAAGAAGCAATCCGTACTCTGATCGACAAGATGCCAAACAGCAATCTTTCCCTCGAGGGATGGGGCGTTGGCAAGACAAAAGAACGTTTTGACGATCCGAAGTGGAAAGAACTTTCCGATGCCTGCTTAGGCTGCGGAACCTGTACGTTCTCCTGCCCGACCTGCCAGTGCTACGATATCAAAGACTTTAACACCGGAAACGGTGTACAGCGTTACCGCTGCTGGGATTCCTGCATGTACTCTGATTTCACCATGATGGCAGCAGGAAACAACCGTACCACACAGCTGCAGCGTTTCCGTCAGCGTTTCATGCACAAACTGGTATACTTCCCGGACAACAACGACGGAATGTATTCCTGCGTCGGATGTGGACGCTGCGTAGAGAAATGCCCGCAGTCGCTGAACATTGTCAAAGTAATCAAACGCATGGGAGGTACCAAGTAAATGTGCAATTGTAGTTGTGGAAGCGAAGAAAAGAAAAACGCTTTGCTGCCGCAGGTCGGTATCATCACAGATATCCGCCGCGAAACACCGGACGTAAAAACATTCCGTATCGTTCGTCCGGACGGCACCAAGCTGTTTGAACATATGCCTGGCCAGTGCGCAATGCTCTGTGTACCGGGTGTCGGAGAGGCACTGTTTTCCATTACCTCTTCCCCGACAAACAAAGAGTACCAGGAGTTCTCCATCAAGGAGTGCGGTACTTTAACGAATTATCTTCACAACATGTCCGTAGGAGATGAAATCCTGGTTCGTGGACCGTATGGAAATCATTTCCCGGTAGAAACCGTATTAAAAGGACAGGATCTGCTGTTCATCGCCGGAGGTATCGGACTTGCTCCACTGCGTTCTGTTATTAATTACGTACTGGACAATCGTGATAACTACGGTACCGTAGATATCGTTTACGGTTCCCGTTCCAAAGACGATCTGGTACAGTTAAAAGAGATCCAGGAAGTATGGGCGAAAGCAAAAGATGTCAACGTGCATCTGACGATTGACCGTGAACAGGAAGGCTGGGACGGCCATGTAGGATTCGTTCCGAACTATGTAAAAGAACTGAATATGTCTGTTGACAAAACAGCTCTGATCTGCGGACCGCCGATCATGATCAAATTTGTTCTTCAGGGACTTCAGGAGCTGGGCTATGAGAAAACACAGGTTTACACCACTTTGGAGCTTCGTATGAAATGCGGTATCGGAAAATGCGGCCGCTGCAACATCGGAGACAAATACGTCTGCAAAGACGGCCCGGTTTTCCGCTGCGACGAGATTGACGAATTACCGAACGAATATTAAACGGAGGTTGAAGAAAATGCAGGAAATGGTAAATATTTACGTTTACGGCAAAAAGTATTCCGTACCTGGCGATCTGACCATCATGACCGCTATGGAGTACGCCGGATATCAGTTAAAACGCGGATGCGGATGCCGTCACGGATTCTGCGGTGCATGTGCGACCATCTACAGAATCAAAGGAAAAAATGAACTGAAAACCTGTCTGGCATGTCAGACACAGGTAGAAGACGGCATGTATATCGCAAGCCTTCCGTTCTATCCGATCGACAAGAGAACATACGATATCGAAGAGATCAGCGCAGAGCAGAGAGTCATGATGGATCTGTATCCGGAAATCTACAGCTGCGTTGGATGTAATGCATGTACCAAAGGATGTCCGCAGAGCCTGAACGTTATGCAGTATATTGCATACGCACAGAGAGGCGACTTCAAGAAATGTGCAGAAGAGTCCTTCGACTGCATCGGCTGCGGAATCTGTGCATCCCGCTGTCCGGCTGGTATCTCCCATCCGATGGTAGGAGAACTGGCAAGACGTCTGAACGGAAAATACATTGCTCCGAAGTCTGAACATGTAAAGAACCGTGTAGCAGAGATCAAAGAAGGAAAATTCGATGATCTGATCGAGCAGGTTATGCAGAAACCGATCGAAGAAATGCAGGAACTTTACAACAACCGTGAGATCGAGAAATAAGGAGGGAATTTCGAATGTATACACTGGCCAATATGCAGGACTCTATTAAAAAGGTAGAAGCTACCAGAGCCCAGAGAATGGCAACAGAGCCAAGAAGAATGACAGCGATGAGAAAGATGCCCTTCTTGCAGCATATCATCCGGACTATAAAGAGGAAGGCTTCATCACCCTGAAAGTCGGTCCGAACAAAGGCGAGAAAGTTCCGACAGAGCTCGGCTATCTGCTGGAGTCCAACAGCCGTATCCTCGGTGTTGACATCGACCTTGACAAAGTAGATTATGACGTAGATGTACTGGTTATCGGTGCCGGTGGAGCAGGTTCTTCTGCAGCTATCGAGGCTCACGAGGCTGGCGCAAACGTTATGATTACCACCAAACTGAGAATTGGTGATGCAAATACCATGATGGCAGAAGGTGGAATCCAGGCAGCGGACAAAGAAAACGATTCCCCGGCACAGCATTATCTGGATGCGTTCGGCGGCGGACACTTTGCTGCAAGACCGGAACTGCTCCGCAAACTGGTTATGGAAGCTCCGGATGCAATCTCCTGGCTGGAAAACCTGGGCGTTATGTTTGATAAAGATGAGAATGGCCGTATGGTAACTACGCACGGCGGCGGAACTTCCAGAAAACGTATGCATGCATGCCGTGACTACTCTGGAGCAGAGATCATGAGAACACTGCGTGATGAAGTCATCAACCGCGGTATTCCGGTAATCGAGTTCTCTTCCGCAGTAGAACTGATCAAAGACGATAAGGGACAGGTTGCAGGTGCTGTTCTCCAGAACATGGAGACTGGCGAGTACCAGGTAGCAAAGGCAAAAACCGTTATCATCGCAACCGGTGGTGCGGGACGTCTTCACTACAACAACTTCCCGACATCCAACCATTACGGTGCAACCGCTGACGGTCTGATCCTTGGATACCGTGCAGGCGCTCCGCTTCTGTATCAGGATACCATTCAGTACCATCCGACCGGAGCTGCTTACCCGGCTCAGATCTTCGGTGCTCTGGTAACCGAGAAAGTACGTTCTCTGGGCGCAATGCTCGTAAACGTAGACGGCGAAGCATTCATGCATCCGCTGGAAACCCGTGATGTATCTGCAGCAAGCATCATCCGCGAGTGCTCCGACGACCGCAACGAGGGCGTTGAGACTCCACAGGGCAAGGCTGTATGGCTGGATACTCCAATGATCGAGCTGATCCACGGAGAAGGCACCATTGAGAAGAGAATCCCGGCTATGTTCCGTATGTTCATGCAGTATGGCATCGATATGAGAAAAGAGCCGATCCTGGTTTACCCGACGCTGCATTATCAGAACGGTGGACTGGAAATCAACGGCGAAGGCTTTACCAACACCGTAAGCAACCTGCTCGTAGCAGGTGAGGCAGTTGGAGGAATCCACGGAAGAAACCGTCTGATGGGTAACTCTCTGCTGGATGTTATCGTATTTGGCCGTGATGCAGGAAAAGCTGCAGCAGCAAAAGCAAAAGACGTAACACTTGGAAAGATGAATCTGGATCATGTGGAGAAATATGCTGAGACCTTAAAAGAGGCAGGCATTGACACCGGTATGGTATCTCCGCAGCTTCTGCCGGATTATGCAGGAAAGAGACACCTGTAAAATGCAGTAACCGCGAAAAAGCGTGGCCCGGGGCAGAAATACTGTCCCTGGACACGCTTTCCGTGCTGAAAATCCATTGGATGATCGGTATGATAAAATAGCAAGGAAAGAAAGGTGGAGAATCCCATGCGTGAAATTCAGGCTAGTACCATTACGGATGTGGTAGAGAAACTTTGTATCGAAGCAAACTACCATCTTCCGGAAGACGTAAAATGTGCCATCACAGGCTGCCGTGCCTGCGAGGATGGCGAGATTGCAAAAGGTGTTCTGGACAAAATCGTAGAAAACTATGAGATCGCAGACGCACAGAACGTGCCGATCTGCCAGGATACCGGAATGGCATGTGTTTTCCTGGAAATCGGACAGGATGTGCACATTGCAGGAGGGGATCTTGCAGAGGCAGTCAACGAAGGTGTCAGAAGAGGATATGACAAAGGATACTTAAGAAAATCCGTTGTCAAAGATCCGGTCAGAAGAGGAAACACCGGCGACAATACACCGGCTATGCTCTACACCGAGATCGTTCCTGGCGAGCAGATCAAAGTTACCGTAGGCCCGAAAGGCTTCGGAAGCGAAAATATGAGTATGATCCGTATGTTCAAACCGTCCGCAGGTCTTCAGGGAATCAAGGATTTCATCCTGGAAGTTGTTGAAACAGCAGGCCCGAACCATGCCCGCCTATGGTAGTCGGCGTTGGTATCGGTGGAACCTTCGATAAATGTGCACTGCTTGCGAAAAAAGCACTGATGCGCCCGATCGATTCCGAGAACCCGGATCCGTTCTACGCAGATCTGGAAAAAGAAATGCTGGAGAAAGTCAACAAACTCGGCATCGGACCGCAGGGCTTCGGCGGAAAAACCACAGCCATCGGCCTCAACATCGAGACAATGCCGACTCATATCGCGGGAATGCCGTGTGCAGTCAACATCAACTGCCATGTTACCCGTCATAAAACGGAGGTGATCTGATCATGGAAAAACATATTCAGCTGCCTTTAACAGAAGAACTGGCAAAAACACTGCATGCCGGAGATACCGTATATCTGACCGGAACTATCTATACTTCCCGTGACGCCGGACATAAGAGAATGTGTGAAGCGCTCGCAAGAGGAGAAAAAATCCCGTTTGATCCGACAGACGCTACGATTTACTACGTAGGACCGACCCCTGCAAAACCAGGCCAGGTCATCGGATCTGCAGGTCCTACCACCAGCGGCCGTATGGATGCGTATGCTCCGACCATGATGTCCGTAGGCGCAAGAGGAATGATCGGTAAGGGCGCACGTCTTCCGGAAGTTGTAGAAGCCATGAAGAAATATCATGGCGTATACTTCGGAGCCATCGGCGGAGCCGGCGCACTGCTTGCAAAATGCATCAAAAAAGCAGAGCTGATCGCATACGAAGATCTCGGTGCAGAAGCACTTCGCCGTCTGGAAGTAGAAGACATGCCGCTTTTTGTTATCATCGACTGCGACGGAAATAATCTGTATGAGATGGGAAGAAAAGAATACTTAGAAGCGCATAAAGAAGACTAAAGGTTACATTTGTAACGACGAAATACAAGAGAGACCATAGACCCGTCTGATTATTTCAGACAGGTCTCAAGCTGAAAAGACATCAGGGCATTAACACTTGCAAGCGACTTTCGGCAGAAAAAGAAATGAAAGAGGAAGAAAAACATGACTGTAGAAATGATAAGCCACTTACTGGAAGCACTGATGATCCTGTGCTTTGGCCTGTCCTGGCCGCTGTCCATTTATAAATCCTGGACTTCAAGAACAGCAAAAGGAAAGAGCCTTTACTTTGAGGTGTTCATCTGGATCGGATATATTTTCGGTATTGCCAACAAATTTATCAGCTATATGAACAACCCGGACAAAGACTGGATCTTTTTCCTTGCATGGGCTTTCTATTTCCTGAACATTGCAGAGATCACCGTAGATATGGTGCTGTACTTCCGCAATGTGAAGCTGGATAAGAAAAGAGAAGCAGAGAAATAAAGCAGCGGAATACAGTTAAACTTACAGAATCCCCGGCGGTGCGGCATTTGATGTGGCATCGGCGGGGATTCTTACGTTTTGCTTAAAATATCTTACGATTTCTGAGATCGCTTGCAGGGGGGGAAGGATTCTGTATAATGGAGTTATCAAGAGATGATCGGTGTAAGAGAAAGGAGGAATTTTATGAAACAATATGCATGGATCATGGCAGCATGCCTGACGGCAGCGATGGTAAGCGGATGCGGAGTAGCTCAGAAAGGTGAGGCGGGAAATCGATCAGAAAGTACAGCTGCGAGTTCAGAAAGATCGGGGGATGCTGTGCCGGAGGGTGCGGAAGCAGAGAACGAAAAAGGTGCCACGGCAGTGAAGCTCTCAGAAGGAGAAATTTACCGGGATGATTTCGACGGGGATGGGAAGGAAGAAGAATTTTCCTTTACCTTTGAGGGGGATGGAAAGGACAATCATAATCTGGAACTTTATGCTTATACGATGCAGATGAACTGTGACGGTCTGGTATATCAGAAAGAACTGTATGGCGGATATGAAGAGACATGGATGATTCGAAGTGCAGATGGTGATCATTATCTGTATCAGGAATCTTATGGCGAAGATCTCATGAATTCTGTGACGGTTTTTCGGGTAACATCTGATGAAATTGCAGAAGTGGGAAAAACAGAGGGAAGAATCGGAGACGAAGGAATTCAGGATGTGAATGCATTCCAGTGGGCTGACAGGATCTATATGCTTGGGACATATGCAGGATATCGAACGGTTGGTGTTGGGGCAGATGGACTTCCAGAGGCAAAAGAAGATGCCTATACGATCGGATGGCTGACAGGACCGCTGGTTGTCAAGGAGGGAATGACCCTGACGGCAGAAATTTTTAACAGCAATGGAAACCCGGAAAACATCGTGCTTACGACCGGAACAGAGCTGACTCCGAAAAAGACAGATGGAACAACGTATGTGGATGCAGAACTTTCCGATGGAACGATGTGCCGAATCCATATAGAAACTACGGAAGGTTTTCCACATACGATTGACGGTGTCGATGAACATGAATATTTTGAGTCAATTCCATACGCGGGATGATTCACACCGCCAAAAGAAGGGATTGCGGGAACGCAGAAAGCAGGGTATACTTGTGTATAGAATCTGCTTGACTTAAAGTGCACTTCATAGTTTAAAATAAAGAAAGCTGGAGATTTGCGGTGTCAGAAAAGAGAAGGTTCTGACAAAGCAGAGGTTTCGGCTTTCTTTTTATGTTGTATCGTATTTGGGTGTGAAAAAAGGAAAAAACGAAAACGAGGTGAATGCTTTGGAGGCAAGAGAGGTATTAGAAAAAGTAAAAAACAACGAAATCTCGATCGAGGAGGCAGAGAAATATTTCAAAAAAGAGCCGTTCGAGGAGATGGGATATGCGAAACTGGATACGCACCGAGAAATCCGGAGCGGATTTGCGGAGGTTATTTTCTGTGCACGGAAGGCGGATGAACATCTGCTGAAGATTTTTACGCGCCTGTATGAGCAGGACGGAGAGGTTTTCGGAACGAGAGCCAGTGAGCATCAGTATGAGCTGATCCGCGAAAAGTTTCCGGAAGTGGTGTATGATCCGCTGTCGCATATTTTAAAAATAGAAAAGAAAGACAAGAAGCGGATCGGCAAAATCGCCGTCTGCACGGCTGGAACTGCGGATATTTCCGTTGCCGAGGAGGCGGCGCAGACCGCAGAATACTTCGGTGCAAACGTTGAGCGTATCTACGATGTCGGTGTGAGCGGTATCCACCGCCTGCTGTCGCGTCTCGATACGATTCAGAGCGCCAACTGCGTTGTAGCCGTTGCCGGAATGGAGGGGGCGCTGGCGAGCGTGCTCGGCGGCTTGGTGGACAAGCCGGTGATTGCTGTTCCGACATCCGTTGCTACGGGGCCAGCATGAACGGTCTTTCGGCGCTGCTTACGATGATCAATTCCTGCGCGAACGGAATTGCCGTCGTGAATATCGACAACGGCTATGGAGCCGGATATATTGCAACACAGATTAACAGAATGGGAGTACATCAAGATGAGTAAAAGTTTATATCTGGAGTGCGGGAGCGGAATCAGCGGGGATATGACCGTTGCAGCGCTGCTCGACCTGGGAGCAGACCGGGAAGTGCTGGAGAAATCACTGGAAAGCCTGAAACTGCCGGGATACGAAATTGCGATTACAAGAGTGAAAAAGTCGGGGCTGGATGCCTGCGATTTCAATGTGATTCTGGATGCAGAGCATGAGAACCATGATCACGATATGGCGTATCTGCACGGGGATGGGGCGGAAGTGCATGACCATCCACATGATCACGAGCATCATCATGACCACGAGCATGCGCACAGCCATGACCACGATCACACAGGGGAGCATCATCACCATCATGAGCACCGCGGGCTGCCGGAGATTCTTGCGATTATCCGCAGCGGCGGTCTGACACCGGGAGCAAGAGCGCTGGCGGAGCGGATTTTCCAGATTCTTGCCGAAGCGGAAGCAAAAGCCCATGGCGTTCCGCTTGATCAGGTGCATTTCCATGAGGTGGGAGCTGTCGATTCCATCGTTGATATTGTGGCTGCCGCTGTCTGCCTGGATAACCTGGCGCCGGATGAAGTCATCGTGACGGGTCTCAGCGAGGGAAGCGGCTTTGTCAGATGCCAGCACGGCATGATCCCGGTTCCGGTACCGGCTGTTTTAAATATCGTACAGGCACATGGCCTGACCCTCGTTCCGACCGGAATCCAGGGTGAACTGGTCACACCGACCGGAGCAGCCATTGTTGCGGCAATCCGTACCAAAGAGACACTGCCGGCATCCTTCAAATGTACCAGAACAGGTCTTGGCGCCGGAAAACGGACGTATGAGCGCCCGTCACTGCTGCGTGCAATGATGCTCGAAACAGAAGAAAACGACGAGAAAGATACGATCTGGAAGCTGGAGTGCAACATTGATGACTGCACCGGCGAGGCGCTCGGCTACTGCATGGGAAAACTGCTGCGATCAGGCGCAAGAGATGTCCATTACATCCCGGTCTATATGAAGAAAAACCGCCCGGCTTACCAGCTGGATGTAATCTGTGATGATAAAACGCGGGAGACGTTGGAAAATATCATATTCGCCGAGACCACCACAATCGGCATCCGCCGCTGCCGGATGGAGCGCACCGTGATGAAACGCGAGTTTGCGACAATCGCAACCGAGTACGGCCATGTGACAGTCAAGATCTGCCGCCACGGCGAGATCGAAAAAATTTACCCAGAGTACGAGAGTGCCGCAGTAATTGCAGAAAAAAGCGGCATGCCGGTCGGCGAGGCTGGTGCGTGGATCGTACAGAAATATAAAGAAGGAAACAAAAAAGCATGAGATATTTAAAACCACATTTTTACGACCAGTTTGTATGCACCGCCGGAGACTGCCCGGATACGTGCTGTGCCGGCTGCAGATCGTGATCGACGAGGATTCCCTGGAGCGGTATGGAAATGAGAAGAGTGAGTTTGGAAAGCGCCTGCGCAATTCGATCGACTGGGAGGAAGAGTGTTTTTACCAGAACAACCGCCGCTGTGCCTTTCTGAATGATGAAAATCTCTGCGATCTTTACAAGGAACTGGGGCCGGATTCCTTATGTGACACCTGCCGCCTTTACCCGCGCCATACGGAGGAGTACGAGGGTCTGCGTGAATTATCCCTGTCCCTTTCCTGCCCGGAAGCTGCACGGATTATCCTGTCCTGCAAAGAGCCGGTGCGTTTTCTGGAGGAGGAGACCGACGAGGAGGATGATTTTGAAGAGTTTGACTTCATGATGTTCTCCAGCTGGAAGACACGAGAGATGTTTTGTTCCGGATTCTGCAGAACCGCGAACTGCCGCTGCAGGAGCGCATGACGGCGGCAGAGCAGCTCGCAGAACAGTATCAGATCTGTATGGAGGAGCAGCGGGAGTATGATATCGATGACCTGCTTCGGAAGTATGAAAAGCATCTGGAAGAGGGAACCTTAAGCGAGTGCGTGGCGGAGAGCCTTGCGGAAAAAGGTGTGGATGCTGCATCCTTTCATGCATATGACCGCCAGGTGAAGGAACTTGCCGTTCTCCGCGGTCTCGAGCGTCTTCGTCCGGAATGGGATACTGTGCTTGACGGCACAGAAAAAGCGCTGTATCAGAACGGAGAAACCGCTTATCAGGCCATCTGTGAAGAATTCCATCGCACCTGGGGCGCTGCAGGTGAACGCCGTGCAGAGTGGGAAAACATCGGTGAGCAGCTTTTGATGTTTTTCGTCTACACCTATTTCTGCGGCGCCGTCTATGACGATATGGTCTGTTCCAAAATGGAACTCGCGCTGTTCTCTGTCCGTTGGATTCAGGAAATCCTGGTTGCACGGTGGCTGGAAAATGGAAAAACGCTTTCCATGCACGACATCGAGGAGCTTTCCTGGAGATACGCGCGCGAGGTCGAGCATTCCGACGATAATCTGAATGCTCTTGAGGACTGGCTCTTTGAAACCTATGCGCCGGAAGGATGCGTACTGGAAGAGGAATAGCCTGATATCCGAGGAGTTCCCTGTACATTTTCCCCGATCTGTGCTGGGATAAAGATGTTGTACAGAAAGAAAAGAGGGAAAATTCCCGCCGTTCCAGCTTCTGCAGGTTGCCGCAAGTTACCTGGCGAGCGCTGCGGAAAGAACATGGGCTTCGGAAAAAATCTTTTTGATTTCTCCGCCATCGTCATTTCCCTTGCGATCGGCCTCATCGGAGCCGGCCGCCCGGTAGGAATCGGAATCGGCACTGTTATAGCCATGGTCTGCACAGGAAGAGTCATCACGGCATTCAATCATTTCGCAAAAAAGAAAATAGAAGAAATCACCATCGCCTGAGTGATCCATGCCCCTGTCGAAAAACCTTGAGTTTTCGGTGGGGGTTTGTTATAATAAAAGACAGCGAAAGAAAAATTTTTTGATTTGTCATAAGGCGTTTGTTTGCGTTATGAGAAGTGCGAAGGAGGAAGTGGCAAATGAACTTAGTTATTACGATGAGCCGCCGGTTTGGTACTGGGGCGAGTATTATTGCGAAAGAACTTTCCGAGAGACTGCATATCCCGGTATATGATAAGGACGATGTAGAGCACGGCATGCGTGACAATGCCTTTGAATCTGAGGCGGATGCGATCTGCGAGCTGGCGAAACAGCCGTGTATTATCATTGGACGGTGTGCTTCGGAGTTTCTGAAAGATAAAAGCAACGTCATCAATATTTATGTCTGCGCGGACAAAGAGGACCGGATCAAACGTATCATGAAGCTGTTTTCCCTGACAAGAGAGGCGGCTGAGGTGATGCTGGAAGAGACAGACAAGCAGCGTGCCGAGTATTATTACAAAAATACCGGAAAGACATGGGGCGATGTCAATAACTACCATATGATCCTGAATACCTCGGATCTTGGCATCGAGAACTGTGCCGATATTCTGATGCGGTATTTTGAAATGAAAGATTATATCTAAGAGATATTTAAAAAGAAATACATAAAAAATCAGGTGCTTCCCGAAAAAGAGAAGCACCTGATTTTTGTGCGGTTTAGTAAGCCTGATACGTATTGCCATAACTCCGGCTGGAGAAGTAATTCTGTTTCAGAACCAGGAACAGTTCGGCATCGGTTGCATATTTGTACGGATACAGATAGAAAATACCGACAAGATTGCAGGTGATTCCGGAAAGAATATACCATCCGATAAAGGAGAGATCAAGAATAAATGTATTCATCTTTTCACCGTTCATCATTTCACGGCTGATGCGGAATGCTTCTTCGGTCGAAGTTCCGGGTAGTCGGCGAGAAGATAAGGAACCATGTGGTATTCATAAGCTTTCACAATTCCAGGAATCAGAAGAAGCAGCGACCAGAGGAATATATAAAGATTTTTTAAAAACAGAGTCCACACAGTTTTTCCATAGTAGCCGTTCTGGAATCCGAACAGTATGTTGCCAAGTCCCGCTTTTTCCATCGAGTTTTCAATGAAAAAACCTCGAGCCTCCTACCTCAAATGGTGCAAGAACAAAAATACGGATCAGAATAAAGGCAAGACCAATGACAAGAAGTACAATGCCGCTGAAGACAGTAAAAACAAATTTAACCGGTCCAAGCGGGGTGAATCTTTCTGCAAAGGATTCCACATTGAAGTTATCGGAAGAAATCGTAAATCCAGATATACCGACCGAGTTAGTCTGATTGCTGTCATTGTTGGAATTTCCAGAATTAGAAGTACCGCTTCCGACCAGCAGAGTCAGAATCAGGGCGGCTACCACACAGATCCAGTAATTGCGTAAAAATGCGGCTTTTCCGCGGGTTTTCAGTTCCTCTCGAGTCCACATAAAAAAGACCTCCCTCTTAATGTAAGTGTAAACAGCAGATAATTCTGCTAAGTCACGATTATCTTACCATGGGGCAGGTGAAATATCAAGACAGCTTAAGGAAAGTTTAAGAAATTGGCAGAAAGATTAAAGTGGAAATGTGCATTCTTAAATAAAGATTTTACTTGTGAAGCGGGGATGAATGTGCTATAATCTCTCCGGTGCGTCAGAACGCAGCGGGGCCGGGTTTCTCCGGGGTGCGTTCTGAAAAAAAGAAACCTGTACGTTGAATTGACAAAGAGAGCGAGGAATCTACGTGTATCTGACAAAGGACGAGTTTTTGCAGAAATTCGGAATTCTGCCGCAGGAATTTGAGGAAGCAGATATTTCCTGGGAAGAATTGCTGGAAATTGCGGATGATTATGAACGGCGCCGTCCGACGCTGGAAAAGATCCGAAAAGAATTTGTGGCAGAGTTTTTGCAGGACAAGGAAAAAGAGATCGGACTGCAGTCGTACCACAGCCGTCTGAAGGACACTGAACATCTGGTGGAAAAGCTGGTGCGCAAGCGCCTAGAAAATTATGCAAAGTACCGGAAAATGGATGCGACAAACTATATGCGTTACGTGACAGATCTGATCGGAATCCGGGGACTTTTGCTGTATCGGGAGGACTGGGTAAACTTCCATAAATACATTACGCACTGGTTTAAAAATGATCCGGAGAAATACATCCGTGATTACGGCCGTGACTACGACCAGAACGCATCGGGCTATATGGCAGAGCCGCCGAAAGTCCATACAAGACTTGGCGATTACGCCGACATTTATGTGAACTGGATTCCGGAGGAGAACATTCTGGACCGGAAACATTACCGTGCGGTGCATTACATTGTCGTTTACCGCGGCGTCTACATTGAAATTCAGATTAAGACGCTGTTCGAGGAGGGCTGGGGAGAGATTGACCACAGCATTCTTTACCCGCGGCGCAAGGGAAACGCCATGCTGACAGAGTTTTCCGAGCTGCTGAACCGTCTGGCGGGCATGGGAGATGAGATGGGATCGTTCTACCGCCGTCTCCAGGTTGTGCCGGATGAGAAGTTCCAGAGCAAGGAAACGATCGTGCGCAAGCGTGAATTAAAACCGCAGGTCAAGGCAGCGGTGGAAAAACGCGATCTGAATGAAATTCATACGATGGATGATGCCGTCTGGAGCATACTGAAAGAATAAAACTGCTTTTCAGACATGGGAAAGGATAAAAAATGGATGGAAGAAACACGGGCCGCATGGGCTTCTCTCATGCAGCAGAGGACTCTGCGGAGAATATGATGGCGGCAGTCAAAGCCGGAAAAATCCGAAAACATCTGATGGGAAATACCTCGCCGATCCGCTACGGAACAATGGAAAAACGCGAGATGACCGAATATACCGACTTTGTCCGGACGAAACTCTGCTATGAAATCCTGAATCTGCCCGGGGAGGAAAAATGAATACAATAGAAAAAATATACACAAACTACGACGGACTTCTGGAAGAATTTTCCGAGGAAGTAATCCAGAGCCGTTACGCTGTTTTTTACGAAGAAATCGAGGAATTTGCCAAGAGTCTCGGCATCCGCGAGAAAATCCAGATCAGCGAGTCGCTGTTGAGCCATGCAGTGCTGGACTATTTCACGGATATTTCCCGCCTGAAACATTTTCATCAGGCAAAGCATATCAATTCATTGAAAGTGATCTCCTATGAGACCTACTGGCTGCTGCGGAGAAAACCGATCCAGATCCTGGTGGAGGATGAGACATCGGATGCGATGGCATTTCTGAACGAAAAGTTCGTCTTTTCCCGGATTGCCAAATATCTGATGGGCGACGGAAAACGGGTGATTTTAAGTCCGGAGACGAAAAAAGGCTTTCTGAATTATCTCGATTCGCTGTTTTATTACCTGAAATACCGCAATTACGATGCGGAAATGCTCGAGATGATGCTGATGGGCTTCAAAGCGGGTGTTCTCGTGGCGGATGATTTAAAGGAGCAGGAGCCTGAAAAACGGGCGGAAGCGGAATACAACAAAATAAGATGAAGATCGAAAGAACCGGACGGGCCGTAAGGCTGCTGTCGGGTTCTTTTTTTGTGCGGTGCTGCATAAAGTGCAGAGAAAACATTGCGATGCATGGACAGAAAACCGTTTAACAATGGAGGGACGGGAACTGCTTTCCTTTGGAACTTTGTACAGGGAGGAATGGATATGGCCACGCTCGAAAAAATCAATGCATTTCTAAAAGCGGTGAATGCAGCCGCCTGGGGACCGCCGCTTCTTTTTCTGCTGCTTGGGACAGGCATTTTTCTGACCATCCAGCTTCGCGCGCTACCCATTCGACGGTTGTTCTTTGCGCTTCGTACAGCATTCGGCCGTGAGGCGAGGTACAGCGGGGAGAAAACAGAAGCGGGAGTTTCGCCGTTCGCATCGCTGATGACGGAACTTGCGGCGGAGATCGGGACGGGCAATATCGTGGGGGTTGCCTCCGCAATGGCGCTTGGAGGACCGGGAGCACTGGGATGGATGATGCTGGCGGCGGTTGTGGGACTTGCTTTGAAATTTTCTGAGAGTTTTCTCTCGGTGCAGTACCGGATGCAAAGAAAAGACGGAACATACTGCGGCGGTCCGATGGTGACGCTGACCAGAGCATTTCCGGGGGAGCGGCTGGCGAAGATGCTGGCTGTGTTTTTTGCCGGAAGCACCGTGCTGGTATCTCTCGGAATGGGCAATATGACGCAGGCAAACTCGATTGCGCTGGCGATGCAGGATACGTTTGGCGTGGCAAGAGAAAAAAGCGCGTTGGTGCTGACGATTCTTCTTCTGCTCGTGGTGACAGGCGGACTGCGTTCCATTGCAAAAGCGGCGGAGGTGCTGGTACCGGGAATGGCACTCTTTTATCTGGGCGGGGCAGGAATGGTAATCGGTCTGCACGCCGGAGAGCTTCCGCGGACACTGCTTGCGATAGTACGGGACGCGTTTTTCTTTCCGGGCGGTATCGGGAGGAGCGGTGGGTGCGGGAATTTCCCTGCTGCCGCCGGCCTTGCGGTATGGAATTTCCCGCGGTGTGTTTTCGAATGAAGCAGGGCTTGGAGCAGGCGGAATCAGTGCTGCGGCGGCACAGACCGACGATCCCGTGCGGCAGGGTACATCAGCATGACAGGTGTGTTCGTTGATACCATGGTGATCTGTCTTGTGACCGGCCTTGCCGTTGGAGTGACCGGGGCGGCAGAGGGGATACTGGAGGCGGAAAAAGCGGATGGAGCGGCGATGGTAATTCAGGCCTTTGAAAGTGTGTTCGGACCGGCGGGAGGCTATGTTGTCGCGGTCGGGATTCTGCTGTTCGCATTTGCAACGATGGCCGGCTGGGCATACCAGGGGGAGCAGGCGTTTCTCTGGCTGGTGAAAAAGGATAGCTTCGGAATGGTTTACCGTGTTTTCTTCTGCTTTGCAGCGTTTGCCGGGTGCGTCTGCATGGCGGAAACGGTCTGGAATTTTGCGGAGCTTGCCAATGCCTGCATGGCGGTGCCGAACCTGCTCTGTGTGCTGCGGCTCTGGAAGGAAGTAAAAGAGGAGGCATTCCGGTTTGAAAGCAGGATAAAAAAAGCAGAACAAAAGAAAGATAGAAATACATGAGAAACCGTATTTCCGGTCCTCAGGCAGATTTCGATGCGAGCTGATCGAGAGAGCCGAAAGAATATCCCATTTCTTCCCATTTCGTCAGCAGCTCATCGAGAATCTCCGCGTTGGTGGATGAGGTATTATGAAGCAGGACGATGGCACCGGGATGAATGCGTCCGGTCAACTTTTTGAAAGCTTCCTCGTGGGTCGGCTGCTGATCCTGGTACCAGTCTACATAGGCGAGACTCCAGAAAAACGTCTGGTATCCGAGGTCCTTTGCCATCTGCAGGTTCTGTGTGCTGTATTTTCCCTGCGGCGGCCGGTAAAATTTCACCATTTCCTGGCCGGTGGTTTCCTGATAAAGTGTGGAGACTCGGTTCAGTTCTTCTGAGAAGGCTTCCTGCGTGGAGATTTTGGACATATCCGGGTGCGACCAGGTGTGGTTTCCGACGATATGGCCTTCCGCTGCCATACGTTTGACAAGATCCGGCTGGTCGGAGAGAAAATTGCCGACGACAAAGAACGTTGCGGGAGCCTGATGCTTCTGGAGCGCATCAAGAATCGTTGGTGTATTGCCGTTTTCATAGCCGCAGTCAAACGTCAGATAGATGATGTTTTCTTCCGGTGAAGCGGCAAACCAGGCGTTGTAGGCGGCAAGTTCTTCGGATGTAGCATTGCCGAGGGAGTCTTCCCTTTTCGGAAGGAGAGCCCCAGTTTTCGGCAGCAGAGGAGAGGACGGGCATCGAAACGGAAGAAACAGGTGTCTCCGGCGCAGCAGAGAGAAAAACTGGGGCTGCCTTTCGGAGCGCACGGCAGGTAAAGTGGGACAGAACAGAGCCAAAAAGAAAAGCGGAGCAGAAAAAAGCGGCGGCGATACCGGCTTTTTTCAGGATCCGGCGGGAAAGGGGTGAAAGAGAACGCATAAAATCCCCCTCCAGGACTTTTTGAGACAATATATGTATGGATGAAAGAAAACATGCGGCACACATCTGTTTGACTTTACCTGCAATCTATGTCACAATGGAGGTAGAGTGGATGGAAAGGGCAGAGAAAAACAAGATGACAAAATATGAGGTTTTAAAAAAGTACTTCGGTTACGATTCCTTCCGGGAGGGGCAGGAGATGCTGGTGGATGCGCTTCTGAACGGACAGGACGTGCTCGGCATCATGCCGACCGGAGCAGGAAAATCGCTGTGTTATCAGATTCCGGCGCTTCTGCTGCAGGAATTACCCTGGTGGTATCACCGTTGATTTCTCTGATGAAGGATCAGGTATCGACCCTGAACCAGGCGGGGATTCACGCTGCGTTTCTGAACAGCTCCTTAAGTGCGGCGCAGTACCGGAAGGCACTCGGCTTTGCATGGAGGGCCGGTACAAGATTATTTATGTCGCCCCGGAACGCCTTCTGACACCGGAATTTTTGTGCGCGGTGCAGTCGATGGAAATTTCGATGATTAGTGTTGATGAGGCACACTGTATTTCCCAGTGGGGTCAGGATTTCCGCCCAAGCTACCTGAAAATCACAGAGTTTGTCGAGCAGCTTCCCGCACGGCCGGTGATCGGTGCCTTTACGGCAACGGCAACAAAAGAGGTACGGGATGATATCGAAGCACTGCTGTCTTTGCGTGATCCGGTACGTCTGGTCACAGGCTTTGACCGGAAAAATCTGAAATTTACGGTACAGCAGCCGAAAGATAAATTCGCAGCCGTGGAATCATTCCTTGCAGAGCACGAGGCGGACTGCGGAATTATTTACTGTCTGACCAGAAAAAATGTGGAGGAGGTCTGTGAGAAACTCGAGCAGAAAGGATATTCTGTCACAAGATACCATGCGGGTCTCTCTGACCTGGAACGGAAGGAAAACCAGGAAGATTTTATTTATGACCGGAAGCAGATCATGGTAGCGACAAACGCTTTTGGTATGGGAATCGATAAATCGAATGTGCGGTACGTCATCCATTATAATATGCCGAAAAACATGGAAAGCTATTATCAGGAGGCCGGACGAGCAGGCAGGGACGGCCTTCCGGCGGAATGTATTCTGCTGTACGCGGGACAGGACGTCATCACAAACCAGTTTTTTATCGAAAACATGGCGCAGGAGAGTGAGGATCCCGAGACGACAGCGCTGATCCGTCAGCGGGAGGAGGAACGGCTGAAGAAAATGACGTTTTACTGTTTCACCCATGAGTGCCTCAGAGATTATATCCTGCGGTATTTCGGGGAATACGGTTCCAATTACTGTGGAAACTGTTCCAACTGCCTCTCGGAATTTGAAACGGTGGATGTGACAGCGGCGGCAAAGGCAATCCTTGGCTGTGTGCGGGAATGCCGTCAGCGCTACGGCACGACGGTGATTCTCGATACCCTGCACGGTGCGAATACCGCGAAAATCCGCCAGTACCGCATGGATGAAAACTCCCATTACGGGGAACTGGCAAAAGAGCCGGTCTACCGGCTGCGGCAGATCTTAAATGAACTGCAGGTCCGGGAATATCTCTATGTAACGGCCGACACATACAGCATTGTGCGCCTGTTGCCAAAAGCGGCGGAGCTGCTGGATGAGGACGGCACGATGCTGATGAAGATGGCAAAAGAAGAAAAACGGATTCCGAAAGCCGCAAAAGAGAAGACAAAGACAAAAACCTCGGCAGCGGCAAAGGATCTTTCCAACGAGGAGGCCGCGGTATTCGAAAAACTGCGGGCACTCCGGATGGAGCTTGCAAAGGAGCATAAAGTGCCTCCGTATATTATCTTCTCGGATAAAACACTGATCCAGATGGCGATGGAGAAACCGTCCAACAAAGAGGAAATGCTGGCGGTCTCTGGTGTCGGCGAGAGCAAATTTGAAAAGTACGGGGAACCGTTTCTTGCATGTCTTGCAGAAAGATAAAACAAGTCGTGTAAAAAAAACGGGAAAACAACAGGAAAGGAAGAATACGCTTATGAAAAAAGAAAACGCAGTTATTTTTGGAGTGACCGGTGTTGTAGTTGCCGCCGTGCTGATTGGAGGCGGAATCTATATGAAAACGGAACGGGACCGAAATCTGAATGCAGATACAGCAAGTACTGCAGCGGACAGCAATAGGGCAGAAGAAGTACAGAAAGCCGTATTTCTTGCAGAAGATTCCGGGTTATGGTACCTGGGAGATCTGGAACACGGAAACATCTATGTGACACATACACCGTCCGACACACTTTACGATGAAAATGGAAATGCTATTGATCCGTCCGAGATCAAAAAAGGAGATTTTCTTCAAGTGGAGGGCGACGGTATTATGCTGAACTCCTATCCGGGACAATATCCGGGTATCAGCCGTATTATGAGAATCAGCGGCGGTACGGAGGCGGATGCAGAAAAATTCGATGAGGAACTTTCCCAGATTCTGCCGGAAAAGGATCCATCGGAAATTCCGTTTCTGAATCTGTGCTACACACAGCCAAATGCCCAGGTGACAGCTATGGCAACACAGGGAGGTTATACCTGGTCTTATGTTGATGAGGACGGCAATGGTCAGAACGTCGTTGCGGACAGTGCGTTCATTCTGGAATGGACGGAACTGAGTGATCTGCATACAGCAAATGACGAAGGAAAAACCGATCTGGAGCTTGTCTTCTCGGAGGAGCCGGATTCTGTCACAGCAGAAAGATGGCCGGCCGAAGACCGGGGGCAGAACTTTGGCAATGGTTACCCGGAGGGAGAAAGCGTTTCTGTGGAGCATGCGGAGAGCTGGAGCATTCCGGGAGCCGAGGCCGGCTACATCTACGAAGTGGACGCGGTATTCGAAAATGGAACCGTGTCATACGGATTTGAAGTGAAAAAGTAAAAAAAGACTTTCTTTTTCCGTGACATTATGCTATTTTTACTGTGAAAACAGAAAAATGCAATGTGCCATACGGCATAAGCAGCTGACTTTTCAAAAATCAGAATCCGTTTGACCGGAGGATGCGAGGAGGAATTTGTATGAAGTTAATTGTTGCTGTATTACGGAAAGAGGACGAGGCAGACACCATTGCCGAGTTGAACAAAAAAGGCTTTTTTGTGACGGAGCTTGCCACGACCGGCGGTTTCCTGAAGGAGAAGAACACAACACTGCTGATCGGAACCGATGATCATAAGCTCGACGCTGTGCTTGCGATCTTAAAACAGGAAGCAGGGCTTCGGAAAACAGTTACCTATGCGGCCACCCCGATGGAAAGCGGAAACTTCTGCCCGGGCGGAAATTACTCTGTTCCGATTGATACCCAGACAGGAGGCTGTACTGTGTTTGTGCTGAACATGGAACAGCTGGAAAAATTCTAAGACTCTAAAAATTTTTAAATTCCGGCATATGATCCCGGTAGTGGAGCGGCAGATGCGTACGCTGACAGTCGGGATTGGAACGCTCTTTGATGGCAATTGCGGTGAAAAATCCTTTCCAGAGTTCTTCGTAAGGGTCCGAAGTGGATTCCGTGAGGGAAAGGCGTTCTATTTCATCTGGAGAAAGACGGGTCAGATAAAAGGGCCGGTCAGCGGGATGCACGACGGCAAGCTGCCGGTTATCATCGAGAATCATCCAGTTTTCTGAGGGAAGCCGGTCAGAAAAATGGGGAGCGACCAGGGTCAGCACATTGGCTTTCGGGGAAATATGCGAGACCAGGATCGGAAAATCGGAGGAAATATTTGCAAAACGGATAAATTCCCGGAACGAATGCGCTTCATTTGTGACCTGACGGGAAACTTCAAAAGCGTGGAATACCGCCGGTTCCTGCAGCATATGCAGGGTATCCTTTCCATAGGAAAAGCCGTAGAGCAGAAAACGATAAATGATGTCGGGAGCGTCGCTTCTCTCGGACATTGCACAGAGATAGACGAGCCGCCAGGCTGCTGCGCCGATCTTCTTTTGAATGGATCGCGTGGCGCTGGCGGCTTTTTCTGTGTCCGGCTCAACATGGCAGTAATCGCAGAACAGCTCCAGATTGCCGACTGGTTCCGTCATCAGCCGTACATTGCGGTAGCCGAGACGGGAATTCCAGGCTTCATAGATGCAGGTCAGGATCGACGCAAGATCCGGGCTGCAGGTGTAAACAGTCATAATAAAATCCTTTCTGAAATCAATTGATACAGACAACAGCCTTCTGCAAAAAGCGCAGATACAGCAAAAAGGCTTTTCCGTGAGAAGACGCCCGGGATTATATATGCCCAGGTACGGCAGCATCAAACAGAGAAAGCTGCTGATACTGTTCCGGATGGGAAACCTCCCAGTTGGAGGCGGCTTCCTCTCCCGTGAGCTGCCGGGTCAGAAACTGCTGTTCCAGCCGCATGTGATACATCATTTTTCCCTCGCAGGTGATAAAATATTTGGCGCGTTTCAGCACCACACCGATCTTTTTCAGATGATCAAAGGAAAGATGGGAGCTTCTGCGGCTCTTTACAATCCGCATGGCCGATTTCGGCCCGATGCCGGGAACGCGCAGAAGGTCGGCATACTCAGCCGTGTTGATCTCCACCGGAAACAGCTCCATATGGCGCAGCGCCCAGTCGCATTTCGGTCGAGCTGTGCATGAAGTTCGGGTGGGCTTCATCGAGCAGTTCATCCGCCTGAAAACCGTAGAAGCGGAGCAGCAGTCTGCCTGATAAAGGCGGTGTTCCCGAAGAAGCGGCGGCTTGGTTTCACGTGAGGGCAGGGCGGAATCCTCGTTGACCGGAATGTAGGCGGAGTAAAAGACGCGCTTCAGGTCATACTGCTGGTAGAGAAGCTGTGAGGTGGAGAGAAGCTGGTAATCGTTTTCCTTTGTCGCACCGATGATCATCTGCGTGCTCTGGCCGGCAGGAACGAAGGGAGCAGAGCGTTCCTTTTCCGGCAGTGACCGCGCGGAGGAGGAAGAGATCCAGCCCAGATCGGCAGCGGAGGCGGAAATCTGCTTTCGTGTATCGAAAATGGAGTGGGAGAGATAGCGGTTTCCCGAGGAACGCTCTAAAAAAGCGCTTTTCCCTGCGGTCAGCCGGTAATCTACAATACCGGACTGGATCTGGCGCATGGGTTTTAAAATCGCTTTCTGTGTCTTCTGCGGGGCCAGTTTCTGCAGCCCTTCTCCGGTCGGGAGTTCCAGATTGACGCTCATGCGGTCGGCGAGATAGCCGGTCTTTTCGATCAGCTCGGCGGGTGCGCCCGGGATAGCTTTGACGTGGATGTAGCCGTTAAAGCGGTAACGATTACGTAAAAGATGCAGAGTGCGGTACATGAGCTCCATCGTATGGGCAGGATTTTTGCAGACGGCGGAACTTAAAAAGAGTCCCTCAATATAGTTTCGGCGATAAAATTCCGTGACGAGTGTACAGACCTCCTCCGGTGTAAACGTGGCGCGCTGCCGGTCATTCCCGGCGCGGTTGACGCAGTATTTACAGTCGTAGATACAGTCGTTGCTCTGCAGAATTTTCAACAGAGAGATACAGCGTCCGTCGGAAGAAAAGCTGTGGCAGATACCGCAGAAGACCGAATTGCCGAGATGTCCCTGTTTTCCGGCACGGTTCACACCGCTGGAAGTGCACGCAACGTCGTATTTGGCCGCGTCAGCGAGAAGATTCAGCTTCTCGGAGAGAGAAAGTGTTTGTGATGATAACTGCATGGCAGAAAAATTCCTTTCTATGTCCAAATGAATACGAATAAAAGTAAAACAATAAGATAACAGGTATTTTACGAAAAGAACAACTGTTCGATAAAGGAAGTGTAACACAAATCGAACGAATGTTCAAGAGGAAAAATGAAAATAGCACAAGAAGATACTGGAAGAAAAGAAACAGAATTCGATCCGGAAAAACGTGAACAAGAAACAGCAGGGAAAATTTCTGTTAGAAAAAAGTTATACAAAAACAGCCGCACAGATCGGAAAAACAAATCTGTGCGGCTGTAAGCCAAATTTTATGGAATTGAAACGGAAGCAGAGCCGTTTACGCCAGAAGCGCCCCAATTGCCCCGAATACGCCGGAACTTGCAAGCAGCATGATGACGCTTGCAAGGAGAACACCGCCCATGACGGCGAGAACGCTGGTCTTAAAGTCCATATCGAGGATACTTGCGGCCAGTGTGCCAGTCCATGCGCCGGTTCCCGGGAGCGGGATGCCGACGAAGAGCAGCAGGGCGAGCGGAAGTCCGCGGCCGGCTTTTGCTTTCAGTTTTTCCCCGCCTTTTTCGCCTTTTTCCAGACACCAGGTGAAGAACTTTCCGATATACTTTTTATCACATCCCCAGACAAGAACCTTTCGAGCGAACAGGAAAATAATCGGAACCGGAAGCATATTTCCGATGATGGCGATCAGATAGGCCGGAAGCGTCGGAATATGGAAAGCTACCGCGTACGGAATCGCACCACGCAGCTCGATGAGCGGAACCATGGAAATCAAAAATACAATCAGATATTTGGTAATCATATACACCTCTCGTTTTTCACAAAATGTTATCGTTTCTTAGTGCAACGCTCTTATTGTAGCGTGATGCCCGCCATTTGTCCAGTATAAAAAGAAAGAAAGGAGCGGGAGTAAAAGAAATCTTAAGAATTTCTGCATTTTTGTATAATTTTATAACCTTCAAAATTTGAATTTTAGAAAACGGTATGTTAGAATGAAGTGTACTGTTTGCAAAAGAACAGCAGAGATGCCCCCAATGACAGGGGGCGTGGACTGAAATAACAAACGAGGAGGATCCACCTATGATTGCACTGATTGATTATGATGCCGGAAATATAAAAAGCGTGGAAAAAGCCTTTCAAAGCCTTGGAAAAGAGGTTGTACTGACCAGGGATCCAGACGTGTTAAAACGCGCAGATCACGTCGTTCTGCCGGGTGTCGGCAGCTTTGGAGATGCGATGGAAAATCTGAACCGCTATCATCTGGTGCCGGTTATTCATGAAATCGTAGAAAAAGGGACTCCGTTTCTTGGAATCTGCCTCGGACTTCAGATCCTGTTTGAACGCAGCGAAGAGAGCCCGGGCGTTGCAGGCCTTGGCCTGTTAAAAGGAGAAATTCTCCGGATTCCGGACAAAGAGGGCTTAAAGATTCCGCACATGGGCTGGAATTCCATCCATCTGCAGAACGGTGGACGCTTATTCAAAGGCATCCCGCAGGAATCGTATGTTTACTTTGTCCACTCCTACTATCTGAAAGCAGAAGAGGAGGAAATTGTAAAAGCAACGACAGAGTACAGTACACACATCCATGCATCCGTGGAAAAAGAAAATCTGTTCGCCTGCCAGTTCCACCCGGAAAAGAGCTCAGATCTTGGGCTTGCCATTCTGAAAAATTTTGCGGAAATTGGAGAGGAGGACTGACGGATGTTTACAAAACGAATTATCCCATGCCTGGATGTAAAAAACGGAAGAGTCGTAAAAGGCGTTAATTTCGTCGATTTAAAAGATGCCGGTGACCCGGTGGAGATCGCAAAAGCGTACGACAAGGCAGGAGCCGATGAAGTTGTTTTTCTTGATATCACTGCTTCCTCCGATCAGAGAGGAACCGTCGTTGATATGGTACGCAAAGTAGCAGCAAACGTTTTTATTCCATTCACCGTTGGCGGCGGAATCCGTACCGTGGATGATTTCAAGATGCTGCTCCGCGAAGGAGCCGATAAAATCTCGATCAACTCCTCTGCCATCAACAATCCGCAGCTCATCCACGACGCGGCACAGAAATTCGGCAGCCAGTGCGTGGTCGTTGCGATCGATGCAAAGAAAAGAGCGGACGGAAGCGGCTGGAATATCTATAAAAAACGGCGGCCGCATTGATGTCGCATCGATGCCGTTGCGTGGGCAAAAAAGCAGAAAGCCTTGGCGCCGGAGAAATCCTGCTCACCAGCATGGACTGTGACGGAACAAAGGCAGGGTATGATATTGAGCTGACAAGAACCATCGCAGAAAGTGTCGGCATTCCGGTCATCGCATCCGGCGGCGCAGGAACGCTGGAGCATTTCTATGACGCTTTAACCGAAGGAAAAGCCGATGCCGCACTTGCCGCATCTCTGTTCCACTACAAAGAACTGGAAATTCGTGAAGTCAAAGAATATCTGGCAGGCCGCAATGTGCCGGTCCGCCTGTAAAAGGAAGGGAGAAAACGATATGCCGCCTCTTAGCGGAAGCTGGGCCAATGCCTGAAAGGAGAATTCTCCAAAGATTATTATAAAAAACTGTTTCAGACGGTGGGAGCGGAGTACAAAACCCGCACTATTTACCCGCCGGCTGATGATATTTTCAATGCGTTCCACTTTACCCCGCTCGAGCAGGTCAAAGTGGTCATCTTAGGCCAGGATCCGTACCACGAGCCGGGACAGGCGCACGGACTCTGCTTTTCCGTAAAACCGGAAGTAGACATTCCGCCGTCTCTGGTCAATATTTACAAGGAACTCGAAGACGATCTGGGATGCTACATCCCGAACAACGGTTATCTCGAAAAATGGGCACGGCAGGGTGTTCTGATGCTGAACACGGTGCTGACTGTGCGTGCGCATCAGGCAAATTCCCACAAGGAAATCGGCTGGGAGCAGTTCACGGACGCGGCAATCAAAGTGCTCGCCGGGCAGGACCGCCCGATGGTATTCATCCTCTGGGGCCGTCCGGCGCAGCGGAAAAAAGAGATGATCCACAATCCAAAGCATCTGGTGCTGATGTCCGCTCATCCGAGTCCGCTCTCTGCATACCGCGGATTTTTCGGCAGCATCCGTTTTCCAGAACGAACGAATATCTGGAAGAAAACGGTCTTGCGCCGATTGACTGGCAGATCGAAAATGTAATCCGGGGAGCGAAAGAATGAGTAAAAAGAAAAATACGTTACTGAGAAATACTTCTATTTTAATGGCTGCAACGATTATCTCGCGTGTGATCGGCCTTTTATACCGGTCGCCGCTCGGCGAAACCATTGGAAATGAGGGGCTTGGTTATTACAGTACAGCGAGCAATCTGTATACGATCCTGCTGCTGATCTCGTCCTACAGTATTCCGATGGCAGTATCGAAAATCGTATCCGAACGCCTGGCATTAAAAGAGTACCGGAACGCACACCGCGTTTTCCGCGGAGCCCTCCTTTATGCCGTAATCGTGGGAGGAATCGCTGCACTGGTGGCATTTTTCGGCGGAAAATTCCTTCTGCCGTATAACCAGCAGAATGCCCTCCTGGCCCTGCGCGTCCTGGCACCGACCATCTTCTTCTCGGCGATTCTCGGCGTCCTGCGCGGCTATTTCCAGGCCCACAGCACGATGATGCCGACTTCGATTTCACAGATCATCGAGCAGATATTCAACGCCGCTTTCAGTATCGGTGCAGCCTGGTTCTTTATCCAGCAGTTTGCGACAAATGACACCGAGCGTGCGAAATTCGGTGCTGCCGGCGGAACCCTCGGAACGGGAGCCGGTGTGCTGGCAGGCCTTTGCTTTATGCTGCTCGTTTACGGGGTAAACCGGAAAAGCATTCTGCGAAAAGCAGCCAAAGACACACGCCACCGCGAAGAATCCTACCGCGAAATCTTTCAGGTACTCTTTCTGATGGTAACACCGGTCATCTTCACGACCTTTATTTATAACTGTAACGCTTACCTGGACAACTATCTGTTCTTTACCATCCTCGGATGGCACGGCGAAAACCAGAAAGCGCTGAACGCTGCATACGGCGAGTTTTCCAACTATTACGTTACGCTGATTAACGTCCCGCTTGCCATGGCAAGCGCATCCGCAGCTGCGATGATGCCGGAGGTGTCTTCCTGCTACGCAACCGGTGACCTCGACGAGGCAAACGACAAAATTCTGGAAACGATCCGCCTGACCATGTTTATTTCCATTCCGGCTGCCGTCGGCCTTGGAGTCCTGGCATTCCCGATTACAGGCGTTTTGTTCCCGTCAAGTTCGAGCCTTTCCGGCAAACTGCTGATGATGGGTGCCGTATCGGTTGTCTTTTCTGCACTGTCCACCATTACCAACAGTGTACTGCAGTCGATCGGGCAGCAGAAGAAAGCCCTGCACAATGCAGCAATTTCCCTTGGAATGGATCTCGTCGTCCTGGCGCTGATCCTTGCAGTTTTCCCAAAGACAAACATTTATGCCGTTGTCTTTGCAGGAATCCTGTTCTCCCTTAGCATGTGCGTATTGAATAACCTTTCGATCCGCAAACACCTGAATTTCCGCAATGAGTTCAAAAATACCTATGTAAAACCATTGATCGCAGCAGCTATTATGGGTGTTGTAACCTGGATTGTTTATTATGGTCTGTTCGCCATTACGAAGCGTCCATCGATCAGTATGCTGGCCGCAATTCTGATCGCAATCGTCGTATATCTGATTGCTTTTGTGGTTGTAACCGGTACGACGGAAGCAGAAATGCGCCGTATGCCGATGGGAACGAAGCTGGTAAAGGTTCTCCGCATCCTGCGGATTTACCGCTGAAAACAGAAGAGAAAATCCTGCTTTGCGGGATTCTCCGCCTGCGGCGGGCCGCTTTAGCGATAGAATTCCCCGCCGCCGCAGTGCGATCCTGCCCGGAGGGCTTATAACGGGGAATGTCAACGAAATTTCCTGTTATGTAAAAAAAGCTCCTGTCCGGAAAACAGAAAAACTGTTCGACAGGAGCTTTTTTAAATATCGGAATAGAAAAATCAGTATGTAACTTCTTATGCGTCTTTCTCTCCGCCAGATTCCTGTTTCAGATTCTTATTTGCGGTAGAAAGCATCAGCTTAATACGGTTCAGCTGGTTAACCTCCGAAGCGCCTGGATCGTAGTCGACTGCCACGATATTTGCCTTCGGATACTCCTTGCGAATGGCTTTAATAACACCTTTACCGACAATATGATTCGGCAGGCACGCAAACGGCTGGATGCAGACGATATTGTAAACGTCGCTGTGGATCAGCTCCATCATCTCGCCTGTCAGGAACCATCCCTCACCTGTCTGGTTACCGCAGGAAACAATCGGAGAAGCATACTTCGCCAGATCCCGTACATCAGCCGGCGGATCAAAGTGTTCGCTCTTCTTGAACTCTGCAACTGCCGCGCTCCGCAGCCAGTTGATCAGCTTAATGCCCGTATTTCCGAGCATTGAAGAGCTCTTCTTGAATCCAAGGTGCTCTACCTTGAAATTCGTATTGTAGAAGCAATAGCAGAAGAAATCGATCAGATCCGGCACAACCGGCTCGGCGCCTTCGCTTTCGAGAAGCTCCGCCAGATGGTTATTGGCCGCCGGAAGGAACTTAACCAGAATCTCGCCGACAATACCGACACGCGGTTTTTTCTCGTCCGTAATCGGAATATGGTCAAAGTCGCGGATCATCGTGCGGCAGATCTGTTTAAACCGGGTATGGCTCAGGTGTTTGGAAGAAATGAAATCAATACAGATTTTCTCCCATTTTTTGTGAATCCGGTCTGTCGTTCCCTTCTTCTGCTCATAAGGACGCATCCGGTAGATACATTTCATCATGATATCACCGAACTCCGCTGCATAGCAGAGACGAATCGCAAGATCCGGTGTAATCTTAAAGCCCGGATTTTCTTCCAGACCGCTTAAGTTAATCGAGATGACCGGAATCTGCGTCATATCGGCCTTCTCCAGTGCACGGCGAATAAATCCGATATAGTTGGAAGCACGGCAGCCGCCGCCGGTCTGGCTCATGATGACGGCTACTTTATTCAGGTCATACTTACCGGAGAGCAGCGCCTGCATAATCTGTCCGACCACCATCAGAGACGGATAGCAGGCATCGTTGTTTACGTATTTCAGGCCGACGTCGACCGCCTCTTTGTTGTCATTTGGAAGCACTTCCAGATGGTATCCGGCAGCATTGAATGCAGGCTGCAGAATCGAGAAGTGAATCGGTGACATCTGCGGGCAGAGGATCGTGTAATCTTTGCGCATCTCTTTTGTGAAGACCGGTTTCTGGATCGAGGATGGAACAATTTCACGTACTGCCTGTTTGCGGTCATGTGCACGGAGGGCGGCGAGCAGAGAACGGACACGGATTCTGGCAGCACCGAGGTTGTTGACCTCATCAATCTTCAGGCAGGTGTAAATTTTACCGCTTCTGGTCAGAATTTCGTAAACCTGATCGGTTGTAACGGCATCCAGACCGCAGCCGAACGAGTTCAGCTGGATCAGGTCAAGATCATCGCGTGTCTTTACGTAGTTTGCAGCCGCATACAGACGGGTGTGATACATCCACTGGTCATTGACACGAAGCGGGCGCTCGAGCGGTGCAAGATGGGAAACAGAGTCCTCTGTTAAAACGCACAGACCGTAGGAGTTAATCATATCCGGAATACCATGATGAATTTCCGGATCGATGTGGTACGGTCTTCCGGCAAGCACGATACCTCTGCGGCCGGTTTCTTTCATATACTGCAGCGTCTCTTCACCTTTTTTCTGCATATCACGTCTTGCAGCGGCGAGCTCCTCCCATCCGGCATGGACAGCGGCGCGGACCTCATCCTCCGGCAGGCCGGAAAATTCTTTTGCCAGGCCGTCGGCGAGAACCTTTTCACTCGTAAATGCGAGGAACGGATTGCGGAATGTGATGGAGTCGTCCTGGAGCTCATCCACGTTGTTTTTGATGTTCTCCGCGTAGGAAGTAACGATCGGGCAGTTATAGTGGTTGATGGCCTCCGGGAACTCGGTGCGCTCGTACGGGATACACGGGTAGAAGATGAACTTCACACCGTGGCGTAAGAGCCAGGTCACATGGCCGTGCGCCAGTTTGGCCGGATAGCACTCGGATTCACTTGGAATCGACTCAATACCGAGCTCGTAGATCTTGCGGCTCGAGGTCGGAGAGAGTACCACGCGGTATTTCAGCTGCGTAAAGAAGGTGTACCAGAACGGATAATTCTCAAACATATTGAGGACTCTCGGAATGCCGACCTCTCCGCGGATCGCTTCATCCTGCGGCAGCGGCTGGTAGCCGAAGATCCGTTTGTATTTGTATTCGAACAGGTTCGGAATATGATCTTTGTTTTTCTCTTTTCCGATACCGCGCTCGCAGCGGTTTCCGCTGATGTACTGACGGCCGCCGGAGAATTTGTTGATGGTCAGACGGCAGCTGTTCGTACATCCCTTACAGTTTGCCATCGTGGTCGAATATTTCAGCTCGTTGATCTTTTCAATGGAGAGCATCGTGGTCTCCTGATCGGCGGAGTAGCGCTCTCTTGCGATCAGCGCCGCACCGAACGCACCCATAATGCCGGCGATGTCCGGGCGGATGGCTTCGCAGTTGGCGATCCGCTCAAAGCTTCGAAGAACGGCATCGTTGTAGAACGTACCGCCCTGTACGACGATGTGGCGTCCCAGCTCGGTGGCATCGGAAACTTTAATTACTTTATATAATGCGTTTTTGATGACGGAACAGGCAAGTCCGGCAGAAATATCAGCAACGGATGCGCCTTCTTTCTGTGCCTGTTTTACCTTGGAATTCATAAATACGGTACAGCGGGTACCAAGATCGATCGGGTGTTTTGCGAACAGTGCTTCGTGTGCAAAATCCTGTACACTGTAGTTCAGGGACTGCGCGAAGGTTTCGATAAAGGAACCGCAGCCGGAGGAACATGCTTCATTGAGCTGTACGCTGTCTACAGTGCCGTTTTTGATCTTGATACATTTCATATCCTGACCGCCGATGTCGAGAATACAGTCGACTTCCGGATCGAAGAATGCTGCGGCATAGTAATGAGAAATCGTTTCAACCTCACCCTCGTCCAGCATCAGCGCAGCTTTGATGAGTGCTTCGCCGTAACCGGTGGAACAGGACCAGGCGATCTGTGCGGAATCCGGCAGTTTGGAGTAGATTTCCTGGATCGCGCGGATCGAGGTGCCGAGCGGATTTCCGTGGTTGTTGCTGTAGAAGGAATACAGAAGAGCGCCATCCTCACCAACGAGTGCGGCTTTTGTGGTTGTGGAACCGGCATCGATTCCGAGATAGCAGTTTCCTTCGTAAGTGGAAAGATCAGCCGTTACAACATTGTTGACGCTCTGGCGGGCCAGGAATGCATCGTACTCCTCCTGGTCTTTAAACAGCGGTTCGAGACGGGCAACCTCAAAATCGATGGCTACTTTTTCTTCGAGCCGTTTTTTCAGCGCGAGAAGAGAAACCTCGGTCTTTCCATCTGCATTCATTGCAGAACCGATGGCTGCAAACAGATGAGAGTTGTCCGGCACGATCGCGTGCTCGTCATCCAGCTTTAAGGTGCGGACGAACGCTGTCTTTAATTCCGAGAGGAAGTGCAGCGGGCCGCCAAGGAAGGCAACGTGGCCGCGGATTGGTTTACCGCAGGCAAGGCCGGAAATGGTCTGGTTGACGACTGCCTGGAAAATAGAAGCGGCAAGATCCTCTTTTGTTGCACCGTCGTTGATGAGCGGCTGGATATCCGTTTTTGCGAATACACCGCAGCGGGCAGCGATCGGGTAGATGGCCTGGTAATGTTTCGCATACTCATTCAGGCCGGTTGCATCGGTCTGCAGAAGAGAAGCCATCTGGTCGATGAACGAACCGGTACCGCCGGCGCAGATACCGTTCATACGCTGTTCGACATTGCCGCCTTCAAAATAGATGATTTTGGCATCCTCGCCGCCGAGTTCGATGGCAACGTCGGTCTGCGGAGCCAGTGCTTTTAACGATGTGGAAACTGCGATAACCTCCTGCGTGAACGGAATGCAAGATGGTTGGCAAGCGCGAGTCCGCCGGAACCGGTGATGACGGGCTGCAGGGTCAATTCGCCCAGTTTTTCGTGGGCTTCCCCGAGCAGATGGGCAAGTGTTTCCTGGATGTTTGCAAAATGGCGCTCGTAATCGGCAAAGAGAAGCTGGTTCTCTTCGTCGAGGATCGCAATTTTAACAGTAGTGGAACCGATGTCGATTCCAAGAGTATATTTTTTATCAGTCATGAATCAAACTCCTTTTATAATAAGAAACAATCTCAACACATTATACGACAAAAAATAAGGAAATACAATTGGAAAAAAGGCGATGTCTTATGAAAAAAGTATAAAGTCCTTGTGAAAAATGGAGAAAGCGGGAAAGAAAAAAGAGAGAAAAAAGAAAATTCAGGCATTGTCAAAAACAGATTTTGCCTGTATACTAAAAATAGTATGCCCTGCATGAAAACAGGAGGCAGGGATCATTGAGAAAGGATGAAAAGCGTTATGTATAAAATTCTGAAAATGGAAGGAAGAGCGAAGCGCGCCCATATGGAAACCGTGCACGGCAATATCGAAACGCCGGTATTCATGAATGTCGGAACTGCAGCAGCAATCAAGGGAGCTGTTTCCACCGAAGATCTCCAGCAGATCGGCACGCAGGTAGAACTTTCCAATACGTATCACCTCCATGTGCGCCCGGGAGATGAAGTCGTAAAGAAGATGGGCGGACTCCACAAATTCATGGTCTGGGACAAACCGATCCTGACCGATTCCGGCGGATTCCAGGTGTTTTCTCTGGCAGGCCTTCGGAAAATCAAGGAGGAGGGTGTCTATTTCCACTCGCACGTAGATGGAAGAAAGATCTTTATGGGACCGGAGGAGAGTATGCAGATCCAGTCCAACCTGGCTTCAACCATCGCGATGGCTTTCGACGAGTGCCCGTCTAGTGTGGCAGAGCGCCGTTATGTGCAAAACTCTGTCGACCGCACGGCGAGATGGCTGCAGCGATGCAAAAATAAGATGCAGGAGCTGAACCAGCGGGAAGACACGATCAACAAACATCAGCTTCTGTTCGGAATCAACCAGGGTGCGATTTATGAGGATATCCGCATTGACCATGCAAAACGGATTTCCGAGATGGATCTCGATGGCTATGCAGTCGGCGGTCTGGCAGTAGGAGAGAGCCACGAGGAGATGTACCATATTCTCGACGAAGTCGTTCCGTACCTGCCGAAAGACAAACCGACGTATCTGATGGGCGTTGGAACGCCGGCAAACATTCTGGAAGGCGTAGAGCGCGGCATCGATTTCTTCGACTGCGTATATCCGAGCCGGAACGGACGCCACGGCCATGTTTACACAAACCATGGAAAAATGAATCTGTTCAACCAGAAATACGAGCTGGATCCGCGCCCGATCGAGGAAGGCTGCCAGTGCCGGCGTGCCGTCACTACAGCAGAGCCTACATCCGTCATCTGCTGAAAGCAAAAGAGATGCTCGGCATGCGGCTCTGTGTTCTGCACAACCTGTATTTCTATAACAATATGATGACAGAAATCCGGACCGCACTGGACGAGGGCAATTTTGCTTCCTACAAACGGGCAAAACTCGCAGGATTTGAGGAATACGACAAAAAGTAAGCGGGAAAGTATGAAATCTTTGGAAAATATCCGAAAAAGACTTGCCCATCGGTTACGGATTGTGTATTATGATAGGTGTGTCGAAAGAACGGGATGTATTCTCGAATAACAGGAGGAAAGAAAATGTTTTTAGCAACAACAACAGCAGGCAGCGGTGTGATGAGCACTGGTATGTTAATTATGTGGCTGGTCATCATGTTCGGTATGATGTATTTCTTAATGATCCGCCCGCAGAAAAAAGAGCAGAAAAAACTTCAGGCAATGCTGAATGACCTCGCAGTCGGCGATGCGGTCATCACGACAAGCGGTTTCTACGGCGTAGTCATCGATATCACAGACGACGATGTCATCGTAGAGTTCGGAAACAACAAAAACTGCCGTATCCCGATGCGTAAAACAGCCATTACAGAGGTTGAAAAACCGGAGACAGCAGTCGTTGAAGAAAAAACAGAAAAGAAAAAATAATTTTACACGGCGAAAAGCCAAGAAAAACGCAGGTATTCAAAAAAACGAATGCCTGCGTTTTTTCTGCCCCGAAACTTCTTCGGCGGAACACGGCGAAAAATGCCGCGTATTTTTCTTTTAAATGGCAAAAAAGCAAAAAGATTATTGCGTTTCGTCCGATACAAAGAAATTTCGTGTTGAAATTACCGGAAAAATGGCGTATAATTTAGAAATGCTATAGACGCAGAGAAAATAGAACGGTTTTTCAGCCGGAAGAAAAGAGGGAGAAAGATATGGAATACCGTATTGGATTAATTCACGGTGACGGAATCGGACCGGAAATTGTAAAGGAAGCAAAAAAAGTTCTGGACGCTGTCTGCGAGAAATATGGACATAAGTTTGAATATACCAACCTTCTGCTGGGCGGAGCCTCCATTGATGTGCACGGCGTGCCGCTGACAGATGAAACCATAGAAGAAGCAAAGAAATGCGACGCTGTCCTGATGGGCTCCATCGGAGGAGATGCAAAAACATCCCCATGGTACAAATTAAGCCCGGACAAGCGCCCGGAGGCAGGACTCTTAAAAATCCGGAAATCGTTAGGTCTGTTTGCAAACCTGCGTCCGGCTTACCTGTATCAGGAATTGAAAGATGCCTGCCCGTTAAAAGAAGAGATCATCGGCGAGGGCTTCGACATGCTGATTATGCGTGAACTGACCGGCGGCCTGTACTTTGGAGAGCGCAGCACTGTAGAAGAAAACGGCATCCGGAAAGCAACCGATACGCTGACCTACAGCGAGACCGAAATCCGCCGCATTGCAATCCGTGCATTCGACATCGCCATGAAGAGAAAGAAAAAAGTAACGAGCGTAGATAAAGCAAACGTTCTCGATTCCTCCGTCTGTGGAGATCCGTGGTAGAGGATGTTGCAAAAGATTACCCGGAAGTTACCTTAGAGCATATGCTGGTCGACAACTGTGCGATGCAGATCGTCCACAATCCGTGCCAGTTTGACGTCGTTCTGACCGAGAACATGTTCGGAGATATTCTTTCCGATGAGGCAAGTATGGTAGCAGGCTCGATCGGAATGCTTTCTTCCGCCAGCCTGAACGAGACAAAATTTGGTCTGTACGAGCCAAGCCACGGCTCTGCACCGGACATCGCAGGAAAGAACATCGCAAACCCGATTGCAACGGTTCTGTCCGCAGCCATGATGCTCCGCTATTCCCTGGATCTCGATCAGGAGGCAGAGGCAGTCGAAAATGCTGTACAGAAAATTTTAAAAGACGGATACCGAACCGTAGACATTATGTCTGAGGGATGTACCCAGGTATCTACATCCGAAATGGGAGATCTGCTGGTAAAAGCACTGGCATAAAACTGTAAGATAAGAAAAGAGGAAAAGATCATGAGAAGTGATGCTGTAAAAAAAGGAATCGCACAGGCACCGCAGCGTTCTCTGATGCGTGCGCTGGGTCTGACCGAAGAAGAAATGAAAAAACCGCTCGTAGGAATCGTAAGCTCCTACAATGAGATTGTACCGGGCCACATGAACCTGGATAAAATTACAGAGGCTGTAAAAATGGGCGTTGCCATGGCAGGCGGAACACCAATCGTATTCCCGGCCATTGCAGTCTGTGACGGTATCGCCATGGGACACATCGGAATGAAATATTCCCTCGTTACCCGTGACCTGATCGCCGATTCCACCGAGTGTATGGCAATGGCTCACCAGTTTGATGCACTGGTATGTATCCCGAACTGTGATAAGAACGTACCTGGCCTTCTGATGGCAGCAGCAAGAGTCAATGTTCCGACCGTATTGGTCAGCGGCGGTCCGATGCTTGCCGGCCATGTAAAAGGTGAGAAGAGAAGTCTTTCCAGCATGTTCGAGGCGGTTGGATCCTACGCTGCCGGAACTATGACAGAGGAAGATGTTTATGATTTTGAGTGCAATGCATGCCCGACCTGTGGTTCCTGCTCCGGTATGTACACTGCAAACAGCATGAACTGCCTGACCGAGGTTCTCGGCATGGGCTTAAAAGGAAACGGAACGATTCCGGCCGTATATTCCGAGCGTCTGCGCCTGGCCAAGAGAGCCGGTATGCAGGTTATGGAGCTGTTAAAACAGAATATCCGTCCAAGAGACATTATGACAAAAGAAGCATTCTTAAATGCTCTGACCGTCGATATGGCACTTGGATGTTCCACCAACAGTATGCTGCATCTGCCGGCCATCGCGCATGAGGCAGGCGTAGAGCTGAATCCGGAGATGGCAAATGCCATCAGTGAGAAGACCCCGAACCTCTGCCATCTGGCTCCGGCAGGATACCACTACATCGAGGAGCTGAACGAGGCCGGCGGTGTTTATGCCGTTATGAACGAGCTGAATAAACTAGGACTTCTGCACACCGAGTGCATGACCGCAACCGGAAAGACCGTTGGCGAGAATATCAAAGGCTGTGTCAACAAAAACCCGGAGATCATCCGTCCGGTAGAAAATCCATACAGCAAGACCGGCGGTATTGCTGTCCTGAAAGGAAACCTGGCACCGGATACCGCAGTCGTCAAACGTTCTGCCGTTGTACCGGAGATGCAGGTTCACGAAGGACCGGCCAGAGTCTTCGACTGTGAGGAGGATGCCATCGAGGCAATCCGCGGCGGCAAGATTGTGGCAGGCGACGTTGTTGTCATCCGTTATGAGGGACCAAAGGGAGGTCCTGGTATGCGTGAGATGTTGAATCCGACCTCTGCGATTGCAGGTATGGGACTTGGCTCTTCCGTAGCTCTGATTACAGACGGCCGTTTCTCCGGCGCATCCCGCGGTGCATCCATCGGCCATGTCAGCCCTGAGGCAGCAGAAGGCGGTCCGATCGCGCTCGTTGAGGAAGGCGACCTGATCCGCATCAATATTCCGGAGCACAAGCTGGAGCTTGCCGTATCGGATGAAGAGCTGGCACGCAGAAAAGCTGCATGGACTCCGAGAGAGCCGAAAGTAACCACAGGCTATCTGAAACGCTACGCAAAGATGGTTTCCAGCGCAAATAAGGGAGCCATTCTGGAGTTCTAATAGAAAAAAATCATATCAGCCGTCCGAACGTGCATTTTCATCGGATGGCTGATTTCATACACAAAGCCAAAAGATAAGGAAGGAATCATACAGACATGGAATTAACTGGATCACAGATTGTTATTGAGTGCCTGAAGGAGCAGGGCGTGGACACCGTGTTCGGCTATCCGGGGGGAACGATTTTGAATATCTATGATGAGCTTTACCGTCATCCGGAAATCCACCACATCCTGACCTCCCACGAGCAGGGTGCTGCCCATGCGGCAGACGGGTATGCGCGTGCGACCGGAAAAACAGGCGTATGTATGGCAACAAGCGGCCCTGGCGCGACAAATCTTGTCACTGGAATTGCAACTGCCTACATGGATTCTACCCCGATGGTAGCCATCACCTGCAACGTAGGAAAGGCACTGCTTGGAAAAGACAGCTTTCAGGAGATTGACATTGCAGGCGTTGCGATGCCGATCACAAAATACAGCGTGATCGTAAAAGATATCACGGTTCTCGCAGACACGCTGCGCCGTGCGTTTTCGATTGCAAAGAGCGGAAGACCGGGCCCGGTTCTGGTGGATATCACGAAAGATGTCACGGCGGCAACGTATGAATATGAGCCAAAGACACCGGAAGCAATCGCACCGTCTACCGAAAAAATCACAGAAGAAGGACTGGATCACGTTGTATCTCTGATCCGGGAGTCGAAAAAACCGTATATTTTCGTGGGCGGCGGCAGCATCATCTCCGGTGCGGCCGAGGAAGTGCGTGAACTGGCACACCATATACAGGCGCCGGTCTGCGATACCCTGATGGGAAAAGGCGCTTTTCCGGGAACCGATAAGCTGTACACCGGTATGCTCGGTATGCACGGAACAAAAACATCGAACTATGGCGTGACGAAGTGCGACCTGCTGATCGTGCTCGGTGCAAGATTTTCCGATCGTGTCACCGGAAACGCCGCAAAATTTGCAAACAATGCAAAAATCGTTCAGATCGATGTGGATGCGGCAGAAATCAACAAGAATGTTGTTGTCGAGTCGAGCATCATCGGAGACGTCAAAGAGGTCTTAAAACGGCTGAATGCGAAGCTGGAGCCGATGCACCATGATGAGTGGATTGCCGAAATCGAGTCAATGAAAGAAAAATTCCCGTTAAAGCATGAAGAAGGCCTTACCGGACCGTTCGTGATCGAGGAGATCTATAAGGCAACCGACGGCCAGGCTGTCATCACGACCGATGTCGGACAGCATCAGATGTGGGCGGCGCAGTATTATCGGTATACGAGCCCGAGAACCCTTTTAACCTCCGGCGGTCTTGGAACCATGGGATTCGGTCTTGGAGCTGCCATGGGCGCCAAAATGGGACGCCCGGACAAAACCGTTATCAACATCGCAGGCGACGGCTGCTTCCGCATGAATATGAACGAACTGGCAACCCTTTCGAGACACAACATTCCGGTGATCGAAGTCGTTGTCAACAACCATGTACTCGGTATGGTACGCCAGTGGCAGACACTGTTCTATGGAAAACGGTATTCCAACACTGTTCTGCAGGATCAGGCGGACTTTGTCAAGGTTGCTGAGGCGCTCGGCGTAAAGGCATCCGCGTGACGAAGAAAGAGGAGATGGGACCTGCCATCCGTGAGGCGATTGCGAGCGGAAAACCGGCACTGATCGACGTATGGATCGACTGCGATGAAAAAGTATTCCCGATGGTTCCGGCCGGAGCACCGATCGAGGATGTCTTCGATGCAGAGGATCTGGCAAAAAAGGAACAAGAAAAGGATTGACATATTTCTAACAAAGAGGTATCATAGTTTCAACGTGGTAAAGTAATACCGTATTACCATATGAATTGCAGACTTGTAAGAAAAACTGCAATACAGGTACAAACGATTACAAGGAAAACCACCGGCATAGGAACGGTGGTTTTCCAGTAATATAAAGTAGCAAGAGAAACAGGAGGATGAAAAATGAGCAGAGTTTATAATTTTTCCGCAGGACCGGCAGTTCTGCCAGAGGAAGTGTTGAAAGAAGCCCAGGAGGAAATGCTGGATTACCGCGGATGCGGCATGTCCGTCATGGAGATGAGCCACCGTTCCAAAGTATTCCAGAATATTATCGATGAGGCAGAAGCAGACCTTCGCGATCTGATGGGAATCCCGTCAAATTACAAAGTCCTGTTTCTCCAGGGCGGTGCCTCCCTGCAGTTTTCCATGATTCCGATGAACCTGATGAAAAACGGTGTCGCTGATTACATCGTAACGGGACAGTGGGCAAAGAAAGCATATGCAGAGGCGCAGAAATACGGAAAGGCAAACAAAATTGCCTCCTCTGAGGATAAAACATTTTCCTACATCCCGGACTGCAGCGATCTTCCGATCAGCCCGGATGCCGATTATGTTTATATCTGTGAAAACAACACCATTTACGGAACCAAATACAAAAAACTGCCGAATACCAAGGGCAAAACCCTGGTGGCAGATGTCTCCTCCTGTTTCCTCTCCGAACCTGTTAATGTCTCCGATTACGGCATCATCTACGGCGGTGTCCAGAAAAACATCGGACCTGCCGGAATGGTCATCTCCATTGTCCGTGACGATCTGATTACCGACGATGTCCTGCCGGGAACACCGACCATGATGAAATTTAAAACGCATGCAGATGCCGGCTCTCTGTATAACACGCCGAACTGCTACTGCATCTACATGTGCGGCAAAGTGTTCAAATGGCTGAAGAAAATGGGCGGACTGGAAGTCATGAAACAGCGCAACGAAGAAAAAGCAAAACTGCTGTATGATTTCCTGGATCAGAGCAAGCTCTTCAAAGGAACCGTTGTACCGGAAGACCGTTCTCTGATGAACGTTCCGTTTATCACCGGAAATGCAGATCTGGATGCCAAATTCGTCAAAGAGTCCAAAGAAGCCGGACTTGAAAACCTGAAAGGCCATCGTACCGTCGGTGGTATGCGTGCAAGCATCTACAATGCAATGCCGAAAAAAGGCGTAGAAACACTCGTAGCCTTCATGAAAAAGTTCGAGGAGGAAAATCTCTAATGTTTCAGTATCATTGCTTAAATCCGATTGCAGGCGTAGGCCTTGCAAACTTTAATGAAAACTATCAGCAGACCGAGAGTCTGGAGGGAGCCGATGCGGTTCTCGTCAGAAGTGCAGCCATGCACGGCATGGAGCTGCCGAAGAGCCTCCTCGCTGTAGCAAGAGCAGGAGCCGGTGTCAACAACATTCCGCTTGCCGACTGCGCAGAGCAGGGTATCGTGGTCTTCAACACACCGGGAGCCAATGCAAACGGTGTCAAAGAGCTCGTGCTTGCCGGCATGCTGCTGGCATCCCGTGATATCGCAGGTGGTATCGAATGGGTCAAGAGTGACAAAGAAGACGGCGACATCGCAAAAACGGCAGAAAAACAGAAAAAGAAATTTGCCGGCTGTGAGATCAGCGGAAAGAAACTCGGTATCATCGGCCTTGGTGCCATCGGCCAGCTTGTGCAAATGCAGCACCCATCTTGGTATGGAAGTATATGGATATGATCCATACATCTCTGTCGATGCAGCATGGAACCTGTCCCGCGACATCCATCACATCCAGAATGTAGAAGATATCTATCGCACCTGCGATTATATCACCATCCACGTGCCGCTTTTGGACAGCACCAAGGGCATGATCAACAAAGCGGCGATCGAAGAGATGAAAGACGGCGTGGTTCTTCTGAACTATGCAAGAGATCTTCTCGTTGACGAGGATGCTGTTCTCGCGGCTTTAAAGGCCGGAAAAATGAAGAAATATGTGACCGACTTTGCAAATCCGAAGGTAGTCGGTGCAGAGGGAACGATCGTTACCCCGCACCTTGGAGCATCCACCAAAGAATCCGAGGACAATTGTGCTGTGATGGCAGTCAAGGAAATCCGTGATTTCCTTGAGAACGGAAACATCAAAAACTCCGTCAACTTCCCGAACTGCAGCATGGGCGTATGCACAGGCGCAGGCCGTGTGACGATCTGCCACAAGAATATTCCTGGTATGCTGGGTGCATTTACCACCGTTATGGGTAACGCCGGTGTCAACATCAGCGACATGACAAACAAAGGTAAAGGCGATTACGCTTACACAATGATGGATCTGGAAAGCGAAGCAACAGAAGAGATCGTAAAAGCGCTGGAAGCAGTAGACGGCGTATTAAGGGTTCGTATTATTAAATAAAGAAACAGCCATCCGAAAGAAACAAAAAAGGCGGTATCCGGAAAATGGATGCCGTCTTTTTCGATGCCATGCATCCGAAGGAAGCCGCAAGCAGCAGGTGAAAAAGCATAAAAAAGAGAACTGCCGCATCAGAGCAGTTCTCTTTGGAAGAAGTTTAATAGAAAGTGCAGCCGCGTTTTCACAGGTAATATACTGGTCGGTTGTTGCTTTCAGCACATGAAATTCCCTGTTTCCTTCGTAGGAAATGAAGAAGAAAATCAGAGTTCCTCTTTCGTGCAGATCAGATCCGTTTCCAGACGGCTCCGCCGCGTACATCAGCAACTTCAATGCCCTGGGCTTTCAGGTCATCGCGGATTTTATCTGCTTCTGCAAGTTTTTGGCTTTTTTTGCTCATATCGTTTCAGAACAAGAGCATCAATTTCCGGATCTCCTTCACCGGTAATCTGATAGCCGGACGCGGTGGAAGCAGAAGTTGTCTTTGCAGCCTCTTTTCTCTTCGCATCTGCATGAGCGAGAAGGGAAAGACCGAGTACCTGATCGAAACTGTCGAGGAGCGCCAGCTTTGCAGCATCATGCATGTCTGCTTTTAACACATCGTACAGCGTTGTGATGGCAAGCGAGGTGTTGAGGTCGGCATCGAGCGCTTTCTGGAATTTCTCTTTTAAAGCAGTCATAGAAGCTTCCTCGGCCGGTCCGTCTTTCGGGTCTAAAGCGGCGATGCGGGCGATCAGCTTGTCGTAGGCAATTTTGGCGTTGTCCAGGTTTTCCCAGGTGAAGACAAGCGCCTTACGGTAATGGGACTGGAGGCAGAAGAAACGGTAGACGAGAGGATCATAACCTTTTTCCTCAAGAAGAGAAACGGTTAAAAACTCACCTTTCGATTTCGACATCTTTCCAGTCGATGTATTCAGGTGATGCACATGGAACCACTGCGGGCACCAGGCGTGGCCGAGGTAGCTTTCGGACTGTGCGATCTCGTTCGTGTGGTGCGGGAATGCATTGTCTACGCCGCCGCAGTGCAGGTCAAGGTATTCGCCATTGTATTTCATGGAGATACCGGAGCACTCGATGTGCCATCCCGGATAACCGACACCCCACGGGGAATCCCATTTCAAGGCCTGGTTCTCAAATTTGGATTTCGTAAACCAGAGAACGAAATCATTTTTGTTGCGTTTGTTTGTATCTTCCTCTACGCCCTCACGCACACCGACCGCGAGGTCATCCTCGTCGTGATCGTTGAATACGTAGTAGTGGTCGAGACGGCTGGTGTCAAAGTAAACATTTCCGCCGGCAAAGTAAGCGTAGCCGGTGTCCATCAGTTTTTCAATGATTCTGATATATTCGTCAATGCATCCCGTTGCCGGCTGTACGACATCCGGGCGCTTGATGTTCAGCTTTTTGCAATCCGCAAAGAATGCATCGGTGTAATACTGTGCGATTTCCATGACTGTTTTGTGCTCGCGCTTTGCACCTTTGACCATCTTGTCCTCGCCGGTGTCCGCATCGGAGCTTAAATGGCCGACATCGGTGATGTTCATGACACGGTTGACGTCGTAGCTTCATAGCGGAGTGCCTTTTCCAGGACATCCTCCATAATATAACTGCGCAGGTTTCCGATGTGCGCAAAATGATAAACGGTAGGTCCGCAGGTGTACATTTCTACACGGCCCGGTGTGTGTGTCAGGAATTCAGCTTTTTTATGGGTTGCAGAATTATAAAGATACATAAAAGAAGTCTCCTTTTTTCTTTTCGTGCGGATACGGATGCAGAAGTGATGATACACAAGAAAGCAAAAAAGCGTCTGCTGTATCCGACAAGGATATCAGAGACGCCGCGTGCGGTGCCTGTTTTCCGTGTACTGCACTGGTTCCTTATTAAAATTAATATTAGCAGGATTTTTTTTTGATGTCAATAGTCCGGAGACTGTCGAAGACAAAAAGTAAGAAAGTGTTACTGTTCACACGCTACTATCCCGCGAGGCGTTTTGGCATGAATATGTCAAAATCCCGAGACATACCGCGCGAATTTATGCGATTAGCATAAATTCTGTGCATCGCGAAGCGTGTTACTGAGAACGGAGTGAACAGTAACAAGAAAGTGATTTCGGTGTGAGCGGTCTTCATGGAAGGCTTTGCTTTGTAAAAGAAGGAAACGAAAGTAAAAAACGAAAGTAAAAAACAGTATGACGCTCTTAAATAAGAAGAAATGTGATTTTCAGAAGTCTGTTTTTGCGTCCGGCAGGATTCTTTTCCGGAGCAAAATCTGAAACAAATACAAAAAGACAGTGCTGCAGAACGCAAATGGAAAGAAACAATTATTTGTGTAATCTTTTTTTATTATAAAACCGAAGAATACAGGAAAATAGAAAAACAGCATCAGAACAATACCCAAAAAGAGGAAAATAGAGGATTTTGATGACTTTAAATGCAGTTTATACACTTTTCTCCTGCATCGGATATTGACAAACAGAGAGAGTTCTGGTTATAATGAACCCAGTTGTTTTTGGACAAACGGACAAATGTACGGGCATGAGGGATGAAGAAAACAAATCTTGTTGGACGCATCTCCTTTTTGTACTATTCGTTTTGATGTGGTAAAGTGCCAAAATGAAAAACGGTGGAATGGCGAAGCCGTTCCGGCAAATGTCCGGATGATGCAAAAACAACGCGAATCCATGAAAGGAGTTAGGAAGAAATTATGAAAAGAAAAATTGTAAGCGCATTACTTGTTATGAGTATGACTGCAAGCCTGGTTGCCTGTGGAAATTCCGGCAGCGGAAGTTCTGATCCGGCAGATGAGAGTGTAAGCGTAAGCAGCAGCGCATCTTCCGAAAGCGATGCAAGCGCATCTGCAAGCAGTGAGAGCGAAGCCGAGGCAGAGGAGTCCGAAATGCCGGAAGGATACGATGAGACCAGCACAGAGCTCTATAACGAGGCACTGGGCGATTTCAACGATGCACTTGCTACTGCAAAGGAAGCAGAAACGGTGGATGAGAGATATGCCTGATGGCAGTTGCCGAGGGAAAACTGATGGAGTCCGCCATGATGTACCCGCTCACCTCAAGAGGTGGTACGTACGCGATGTACAGAATGGCTCCGCGCACCAAGGACTATACCCTTTGGGGAAGCGATAAAGACCGTTATCATCAGTATGTTGTAACAACTGACTTTATCAAAGCAGAAGATTACAACGAGATGAGAGCAAAATGGGATGAGCTCAAAGGAACAGGAACCTATGAGAGCTGGGTAAAAGAATATCTGGCAGGAAAAGGTTACACCTTAAAAGACAGCTTCTCCATGCCGTATGCGAGTGATCCGGTAACATGGGACGGACTTGCAACTTCTCGTGCGGCAGATACCGATGCGATCATCAATACCTATGACGGACTGATGGAGTACGATGTAGAGGGAACTCTGCAGCCGGCACTGGCAGAATCCTATGAAGTATCCGATGACGGACTGACCTATACCTTCCACCTTCGTAAAGATGTAAAATGGACCGATTCCCAGGGACGTGAAGTGGATACTGTAAAAGCAGATGACTTCGTGGCTGGAATGCAGCACATGTGTGATGCACAGGGCGGTCTGGAATACCTGGTACAGGGCGTGATCAAAAACGTATCCCAGTACATCAGCGGTGAAGTTACCGATTTCGACGAGGTTGGTGTAAAAGCTGTTGATGACTATACCGTAGAGTACACACTGGAAGAGCCATGCAGCTACTTCATGACCATGCTTGGCTACACCATCTTCATGCCGATGAGCAGAAGCTACTATCAGTCCCAGGGCGGTAAATTTGGTGCTGAGTACGATTCCTCCGCAGCAGATTATCAGTACGGAAAAGATTCCAACTCGATCGCATACTGCGGACCGTACCTGGTAACCAACGCTACAGCGAAAAATACCATCGTATTTAAACTGAGCGATTCTTACTGGAACAAAGACAACGTAAACATTAAAACCCTGACCTGGCTGTTCAATGACCAGTCTGATGTTACCAAAATGTACACAGATGCAAAAGCAGGTACCGTTGACTATGTAAACCTGAACACCTCCACTATGGAGACAGCAAAATCCGAAGGTCTGTACGACCAGTACGCAGTAGTTTCAGATACCGACGCTACTTCCTTCATGGGATTCTACAATATCAACCGTACTGCGACTGCAAATGCCAACGACGGAACAACAGCAAAGAGTACAAAGTCTGACGAAGAAATCCAGAGAACAAACAAAGCACTGCAGAACGTTCACTTCAGAAGAGCGATCAGCTTTGCAGCAGATCGTGGCGCTTACAATGCACAGCAGGTTGGCGAGGATCTGAAGTATACTTCCCTTAGAAATACCTTTACCCCGGGATATTTCGTAAGCCTGTCAAAAGACACTACCATTCAGATCAACGGAACCGACACAACCTTCCCGGCAGGCACCTACTATGGTGAAATCGTACAGAAACAGATCGACGCCGACGGCGTGAAGATCAAAGTATGGGATGCCGAAAACAAGACCAGCGATGGTTTTGATGGATGGTACAATCCGGAAAACGCAGTAGAAGAACTGAATACCGCAATCGAGGAGCTCGCAGAAGACGGTATCACCATCGATGAGAGCAACCCGATCCAGATTGAGTATCCATATCCGTCTGCAGTAGAAGTTTACACCAACAAAGCAAACTCCTACAAGAAATCAGTAGAGGCTGCCCTTGGCGGAAAAGTTGTGATCAATCTGGTTGATGCCGTAGACCTCGATGGATGGTACTATGCAGGATACTATGTACTATGGTTATGAACAAACTACGACGTATATGATGTCTCCGGATGGGGTCCGGACTTTGGTGATCCGTGCTCTTATCTGGATACCATGCTTCCGGACTACGAAGGATACATGACCAAATGTTTTGGTATCTTCTAATTTTGGAAAAGGTAAAATTGGAAAGACCAGAACAGTTGAAAGCCAATGAATAAACCGGCAGGGGGATGGGGACAAAAAAAGCCATTCCCCTGTCATATTGTGTTAAGGAATGAGAGAATATGACAAAATATCTTTTTAAGCGTTTGTTGCATGGCCTTGTTTCCGTAGTAATCGTCGTTGGATGCGTTATGACTATGATCTATTCTCTGATGGACCGAAATCTGATTTTCGCACAGGATACCACCTATTCCCATCAGAGCAATAACCAGAAAAAGGTGTACAAATATCAGAAGTGGGAGACATACGGATATCTTGACTATGTAACCTATGCAGATTATTTGAACGCTCTCAAGCAAAAGGCGAAATTGACGAGGATACGAGATCCAAAGCAGTAGCATTCGGAAGAACGAAAGACCAGGATTCAGAACTGGTATCTGAATATGTAAAGGAATTTACAGCTTATTATAAAGCAAAAGGTTACACCGTAAGAAGATACGATGCGATCATGATGGGTAAGAAAAAATATGCCAACGGCGGACAGCAGCAGCTGTTTGCATACAGGGATATTCCGCTTGCAACGCGTCTCGGAAAATATTTTTCCGGTTTGATTGACATCGACAGCATTCACGATGCTGCAAAGGTAGAAGGTAAGAGGGGGATTACATTTACCTTACACGATCCGGTATATGGGGGAAAGAAATTTTCACCGGCCATCATGGGAAATGGCACAACACACAAGTACTTGATGTACTTTGACTCAAAATTCCCATATTTCCATCAGAATATAATCACCATAAATTTAGGAAAGTCCTATTCCGTAAATGAGGGTGTGGATGTAGCACTGACCATGACCCGCGCGCAGGGATCCTACGTAAAATCGGAGATTACCTACCAAGCGGTCTGGTGGAATACAGTGCAGACGATCTGCACAGCGCAACGTATATGAGCGAATCTCAGGATGCAAGCGCTGTTCATTCCGATCGGTTCACAGATGACTATACCAACGTGGATACAGTTAAGAGTGGTAAATCAAAAATCGGCTATTCCTTTGTAATCGGTATCATTGCGTGATTCTTTCCTATCTCATCGCAGTGCCGCTTGGCATTCTGATGGCGAGAAAGAAAGACAAACTGGTTGACCAGCTTGGAACCATCTATATTGTATTCATTATAGCAGTACCTTCACTGGCCTATATCTTCCTGTTTAAGGCAATCGGAGGAAAAATGGGTCTGCCAACCACCTTTGACATGGATTCGAAGAGCAAGCTGATGTATATTCTGCCGATCGTTTCTCTGGCACTGCCGCAGGTGGCAAACCTGATGAAATGGCTGCGTCGATACATGATCGACAGATGAACTCCGATTACGTAAAATTCGCAAGATCCGGTGGACTGACAGAGGGAGAAATCTTTACGAAGCACATTTTGAAGAACGCAGCGATTCCGATCGTGCAGGGTGTTCCGGCGAGCGTACTGTTCGCACTGACCGGAGCCATCATCACCGAGCGTGTGTACGTAGTACCTGGTGCCGGTAATCTGCTGACCGAAGCAATCAGCAAATATGATAATGGTGTTATCGTAGGTGTTACACTGTTCTACGCAGTGCTCTCCGTGATTTCCATCATCCTGGGCGACGTTTGATGTCCATGGTGGATCCGCGAATCTCATTCTCAACGAAAGACAGGTAGGGACTTATGAATTATGATTTAGATAAATTCGGTCTGTCTGAGGAAGAACTGTTTTCTCCTGTAGATAACAGCTCTCTGGAGTCTGAGAAAATTACGGCTCCGAGATATTCCTACTGGCATTCCGTGTTCCGCGTATTTTTTAAGAAAAAATCAATATTGCCGTACTTTGCCTCCTGGGTGTGATTCTGCTGATGACGTATGTGTATCCGCTCTTTGTGGAGTACGACCGTTTCGCCAATCTGATGAACGGCGCGACAAAACATCTGTCTCCAAGCAAAGCATTGCAGCAGCTTGGATTCAATATTCACTGGATTTTAGGATCCGGTGCTTCCGGACAGTCGACCTTTGATGCTGTCTGGTTTGGTTCCAGAATTTCAGTTTCCCTGGCGTTTATCTGTGCGCTCATCAACCTTTCGATTGGTGTGATTGTCGGATCTGTATGGGGATTTTCGAAGAAGGTTGACGTTTTCATGATGGAGGTTTACAACATCATCGGAAATATTCCGTATGTACTTCTGATCTCCGTCCTTGTGCTTATTTTTTCTCCGAGCTTCTGGACCATGGTATTTGCACTGACCGTTACCGGATGGCTTGCCATCGCGTACTTTATCCGTACGCAGGTCGTTATCATCCGTGACAGAGAGTATAATCTGGCATCAAAATGTCTTGGAACTTCGATTTTCCGCATTGCGATGAAGAATATTCTCCCGTTTATGACATCTGTCATTGTTACTCTGGCGGCAACTGAGATTCCGTCCTACATCTCTTACGAGGTGTTCCTGGCTTACATCGGTATGGGTCTTTCTGACATGTCTCTGGGAAGACTGATCTATGAGGCTGAGGGTGCATGCTGACACCGGGATGGGGATTCGAATTCTGGAGTCCGGTTGTTGTCGCTTCAATCATCACCGTAGTATTGTATGTAGTTGGACAGAACCTTGGAGATGCGTCCGACCCGAGAACACATATGTAGGAAGGAAAGCCGCATGGAAGATAAAAAAGTATTATTATCGATTAAGGACTTACAGGTAAAATTCCGTGTCCGCGGCCGTATCCTGACGGCAATTCGGGGCGTAACGCTGGATATTTACGAGAACGAGTCCATTGCTATCGTAGGAGAGTCCGGCGCCGGTAAATCCGTATTCACGAAAGCGTTTGCGGGTATGCTGGACAGCAACGGTTTCATCGATCAGGGAGATATCATTTTCAATGATGACGAACTGAGTGATACGGTTGTTCCGCTGAATTCTTATGCGAAAAAGACCATCGCTTCTACCCTGGAAAAACTGAACGAGTATTCCAAACTGGAATATGGTTCAGAAGTATTTCTGAAAATGAAGGCGCTGGAGCAGGAAAAAGAAGAAAAAATGACGCTGAGCGAGGAAGAGCGCGAGAAAGCAGAGGCTGAAATCAAGGAACTTGTAATAAAGAGAACCGAACTTTTCAACTATAAGCAGACACTCGATACTTCCAAAGAAAAAGCGAAAGTCAAAGAGACATCCGCGGAGATTTCCAGACTGGATGGAGAGATTAAGGCTCTGCAGAAAGCAAAAGAGGAAAAAATCAAGGCTCACAAACAGGCTGCCATGAACGATACGGCATACAATCAGGCGTATGAGGCAAAAATGGCAGAGTACAAAAAAGAGTACGCCGGCCTGACAGCAAAAGAAATTACGGACGAGACGAGAAAGAGAAACGAGGTTCTTGCCAAAGAGATTTATCTTTCCGTTGGACGTTACAAACTGCGTAAAAAGGTTCGCATGATCAAGAAGCTGCACGAGGCATTCAAAGCTGCGATGGAGCGTGGTGTGGATCTGAACGATGAGCAGAAACGAAACGGCGTTTTCGACCAGGCTACTTTCCGTGTGCGCTATCTGGATGAGACACCGGAGCAGCTTCATGGAACCTGTATCATTAACCTGGCAAAAATCCAGGACCCGAATGACTGGGGCCAGATCCGCGGCAAGAAAATTGCAACCGTATTCCAGGATCCGATGACGTCCCTTAACCCGATCATCACAATCGGAAAACAGATTACGTCTGTTATCATGAAGCATCAGCATGTCAGCGAAGTGGAAGCAAGGGCACAGGCGCTTGAGCTGATGGAAAAGGTTGGTATTCCGAACGCAGAGCAGCGTTTCGATGATTATCCGTTCCAGTATTCCGGCGGTATGAGACAGCGTATCGTTATTGCGATTGCACTTTCCTGCCGTCCGAAGATCCTCATCTGCGATGAGCCGACAACTGCGCTGGATGTTACGATTCAGGCGCAGATCCTGAAGCTGATCAAGGACCTTCAGAAAGAGTACAACTATACCATCGTGTTTATTACCCACGACCTTGGTGTCGTAGCGAATATCGCTGACCGTGTTGCCGTTCTGTACGCAGGACAGATCATCGAGTTTGCGAATGTAGAAGAGCTGTTCTACGACCCGCGCCATCCGTACACCTGGGCGCTGCTTTCTTCCCTGCCGCAGCTTGCGGAGCGGAATACAAAGCTGTTTTCCATTACCGGTACGCCGCCGTCTCTGTACAATAAGATTATCGGAGACCCGTTTGCACCGCGTAACCAGTACTGTCTGAAGATTGATACTCTGGAGGAGCCGCCGATGTTCAAGGTAACAGATACCCACTATGCCAAGACATGGCTGCTGGATCCGAGAGCGCCGAAGACAGAAAAACCGGAAGCTATTCAGAATATTCACGAAAAACTGTTAAAAGCATATAACTTATAGGAGAGTTTGAAAGTGTCTACAAAGCAGGAAAGCAAGACCACTGTTTCGCATCTGCCGGAGCATGGTCCGATTGACGAAAATGGAAGAGAAATCTTACTGCAGGTAAAAAATGTAGATATCACTTTCGGCAAGGGCGATGACGCAGTCAAAGCGGTAAAAAATGCTTCTTTTGACATCTACAAGGGAGAAACCTTCTCCCTCGTAGGCGAGTCCGGTTCCGGAAAGACCACGATCGGCCGTGCGGTCATTCGTGTCAACCCGTGTTCCGCAGGAGAGATCCTGTACAAGGGTGTTAAAATTTCCGGCAAGATTCCGCATTCCCTGGACCGGGAGGTTATCCGAAACATTCAGATGGTATTCCAGGATCCTGCCGCATCGTTAAATGAGCGTGCGACGGTCGATTACATCGTATCCGAGGGTCTTTACAACTTCCATCTGTACGAGAACGAGGCAGACCGTGTGAAAAAGGTAGAGAACATGATCAACGAAGTTGGTCTTCTGCCGGAGCACCTGACCCGTTACCCACATGAGTTTTCCGGCGGACAGCGCCAGCGTATCGGTCTGGCCCGTGCCATGGTTATGGAGCCGGAGCTGGTTGTAGCCGATGAGCCGATCTCCGCACTGGACGTATCGATCCGTGCCCAGGTCCTCAATCTGCTGAAAAAATTCCAGAGAGAAAAACAGGTTACTTACCTGTTTATCGCTCATGACCTTTCCATCGTTCGGTTCATTTCCGACCGTATCGGTGTTATCTACAAAGGAAATATCGTAGAGGTTGCGGACGCAGAGGAGCTGTTCAACTTCCCGCTGCATCCATACACCCATTCCCTGATCTCTGCGATCCCGATTCCGGATCCGCAGCTCGAGAAGAATAAGGTGCTGTACACCTACGACCCGTCCATTCACGATTATTCCGTGGACAAACCGGAGTTCGTGGATATCGGACACAACCACTTTGTATATGGAAATAAAAAAGAGATCGAAGAGTACAAGGCACTCCGTGAAAAGGGAGAGCCGCTGCAGCCGATCACCATCCGAAAGCCTGGCGAGGAAGTAAAAGAGGAGAACCACGAGGTTCATCTTTCCAAGGCAGAAGATGAATTCCTGAAAACTCCGGTTCACGATACCGGAAGCGTCTGGTACAAAGTGCTGTCATTCTTCTTCCCGATCATCGGTATCATCGCAGCGATGGTATACAAAAAGAAACAGTACTATCACAACTACAAAGCATGCAAGCAGGGCGCGCTGTACGGATTTGCCGTACTTGCCGTGATTCTCCTGATCTTTATCATTGCATTGATTTTAGTTGCCCTATAGTGGACAGGAAAGAAAAAGTGGCCCGGAACCAGAAAAAAGGTTCCGGTGCCGCTTTTTTGATTTACGCGAGCAACGAGCCAAAGTCCGTGCTTGCACGAGACCTTGGCGACTGCCGCGATAACTTGAGAAACTCGCGGAGCGTGTTTCTCATAGTTTACAGGAAGCTTCGTTGAACTTTCCTGCAAATCAAAAAGCCTTCCGGGCAGAACGCTTTCTTATGCCGGTTCACAAAAGAGAAGCGTGAGAAGAATTCCGTTCCGATTTTACTTGACGGGAGATGTGTTTTTTGGGACAATAAATCACAGCAAAAAAGAAAATAAAAGGAAAGAGGAGCAACAGAATGGGAAGAACAGTAAAAGATCCGAACAGACGGCTGCCAAAGCCGGTACAGAAGGTCTGGCTTTCCGAAAAAAATGTCGGACGGCGCATCCTGCTTGTAGTACTGCTTCTGGCGATTGGATCCGGTTTTCTGGTGTATGGTTTTATGAACTTTCTGCACGGAGATTCCGGCTGGCGTGAGATCAGTGTAAAGGCAGGCGCGGATTTGAACTGCGGTGAGGATTTTACCTTGAAATATAACGTTGGCGCAAGTGGGGTTTCCGCAGGCGGGGAGGCAAAGGCGCTTTCGCTGCTTTACACAGATGCGGCGGTGAAAGGCTACCGGCTTTTCAATATAGATGAGAGCTTTGAGGATGTGACAAACCTGTATGATATCAACCAGCATCCGAATGAAGTGCTGACGGTAGATCCGGTTTTATACGATGCACTGAAAAAAGTATCCGATGCCAATTGCCGGGAAATTTATCTGGGACCGCTGTATGCGTCCCTGGAAAATCTCTGCGCCAGCAATGATGATGCGGCTGCAGCGCAGTTTGATCCGAACCGGAACGATGCGGCAGCAGAAGAAACGGCAGCAGTTGCTGCCTTTACACAGAACCCGGATGATATTTCACTGGAGCTGTCAGGGGAAAACCAGGTCTGTCTGCATGTGTCAGACGCGTATCAGGCGTATGCCGCAGAGATGGGCTATACCGCATATCTCGACTTTTTCTGGATGAAAAATGCTTTTTTGATTGATTATCTGGCGGATACGATTCGCGGCGAGGGCTATCAGCTCGGCATTATTTCCAGTAAGGACGGTTTCGTGCGCTGTCTCGATGAGACGGGAGAAAAAGAGTACCGGTATCCGCTGTATCATCTTTCCGGGAACGAAATCCAGTCATACGGAACAATGATGTATGAAGGACCGAAAAGCATCGTGTTTTTCCACGCTTACCAGGCGGGCAGCCCGGATGCGTACCGCTATTATCAGTATCAGGACAAAACGATGTGCACGCCGTATCTTAGCGCGGCAGACGGAAAAGACCACACAGCAGCATCCGAACTGATCGTCTATTCCGGTGAATATGGCTGTGCCAATACGCTGCTTGCAGCATTTTCTGATTATCAGGCCGAATCGCTTTCCAGGGAGTCCCTGGAAACACTGACTTCACAGAACATTTACAGCATCTGGTTTGAGGACGATGAGATGCAGACGACAGATGAAGATCTTGCCGTAATCGTAGGAAATGAATAAAAAACAAACCAGATTTGCATTGTACAATCGCAGTTAGGATGGTAGAATAAAAACAGAATTTGAAAAATCATTTCCACAATCTGCAAGCCCCACTTCGCGATCTGTTTTGACCTTATCCGGTTGCTGCAGACCGTTTGGGCTGAAAATGGGACTCGCAGCTCACGAAAAGCTTTTTTCAAACACGCTCTGGCATGAATGAGTGCTTTTTTTATGCGATTTTGTATGGGGGGAAGCAGCAGCGAGAGCACGTAAAAATAAAAAAAGGAGGGGGTTATAATTTTTGAAAAATGGAAGAAAAAATTATACGATTATATGGATTGGGCGGAAATAGAAGCGTGGTCTATTCCGAGGAAAATCATCCAAGAGACATCTTGGGACCGCGCGTAACGGAGGATGGTATTTTGATTCAGGCGTTTTTCCCGGGTGCAACCCGTGCAGCCGTACATACGATCCGCGACGGAAAACAGACCGAGATGGTTTGCGAGGATGAGGCGGGATTTTTCGCTGTGCTGCTTCCAGGGAAGAAAATTCCGTCCTATACGCTGATCTACTGGGATGGCGACGGAAACCAGATGGAGCATTACGATCCGTACGCCTATCCGATGCAGTTCACCGAGCAGGAACAGAAACAGTTTGAAAACGGCATCTGCTATTCCATCTATGAGAAGCTGGGTGCACACCCGGTAAAGATCGATGGTATCAGCGGTGTTTACTTCGCTGTCTGGGCACCGAATGCGATCCGTGTCAGTGTTGTCGGGAATTTCAATAACTGGGACGGAAGAGCATATCAGATGAATCTTCTGGAGTCCGGAATCTACGAGCTCTTTATCCCCGGTGTTCGCGCGGGCGACATCTATAAATATGAAATCAAGGCAAAGGGCGGTCTGACGTATCTGAAATCGGATCCATACGCGAATGCAGCACAGCTGCGTCCGAACAATGCGAGTGTTGTGGTTGATCTTGGAAAATATGCCTGGCAGGATGAGAACTGGATGAAGAAGCGTGGTGTCACACAGGGCGACAAAGCGCCGATTTCTGTTTATGAAGTGCATCTTGGCTCCTGGAAAAAACCGGACGATGGCCGTGAATTTTATAACTACCGTGAGATCGCTCCGATGCTGGCTTCTTATGTGAAAGAGCTCGGCTACACCCATGTTGAGCTGATGCCGGTGATGGAGCATCCACTCGATGAATCCTGGGGTTATCAGGTAACGGGCTATTACGCACCGACAGCACGATACGGAACGCCGGATGACTTCCGCTATTTTATGGATACGATGCACCAGAACGACATTGGTGTTATTCTCGACTGGGTACCGGCACACTTCCCGCGCGATACCTTCGGACTTTCTGCGTTTGATGGAACGTGTCTGTACGAGCATTTTGACCCGAGACAGGGATCCCATCCACACTGGGGCACGCTGATTTACAATTACGGCAGACCGGAAGTAAAGAACTTCCTGATCGCCAATGCGCTTTTCTGGGCAAAAGAGTACCATGCCGACGGAATCCGTATGGATGCGGTTGCATCGATGCTGTATCTTGATTATGGCAAGCAGGACGGGGAGTGGGTCGCAAATATCTACGGCGGAAATGAGAACCTTGAGGCAATCGAATTTTTAAAACATCTGAACTCCATCTTCAAAAAAGAGTTCCCGGATGCGCTTCTTATCGCAGAGGAATCGACCGCATGGCCGAAGGTGACGGGAGAACTCGACGATGAAGGACTTGGCTTCGACTACAAGTGGAACATGCTGGATGAATGATTTTACGGAATATATGAAAAACGATCCGGTATACCGCGGGGCACATCACGATCAGCTGACTTTTTCTATGGTATATGCATACTCGGAGAAATTCATGCTGAGTCTGTCGCACGATGAAGTGGTTCACCTGAAAGGGTCTATGTATACCAAAATGCCGGGTACACCGGAGCAGAAAATGGCAAATCTTCGTCTGGCGTACGCTTATCAGATGGTGCATCCCGGAAAGAAGCTTCTGTTTATGGGACAGGAATTTGGACAGGAAAAAGAGTGGAATGAGAAACAGTCCCTGTCCTGGGAGCTTCTTGAGGACAAGGAACATCTGCAGCTAAAAAACTATATGGCGGCACTTCATGCATTCTACAAAGCAAATCCGGCATTGTATCAGCTTGACGAAAAGCCGGAGGGCTTTGAGTGGATCAATGGCATGGAGTGGGAAAAGAATCTTCTGATCTTCCTTCGCAGAACAAGGAAGAAAGAAGATACGCTGCTTGTCGTATGCAACTTCTCGAATGTCGAGTACGATGATTTCCGCATTGGTGTGCCGTATCCAGGAAAGTACAAAGAGATGTTCAACAGCGATGCGGAAAGCTATGGCGGAACAGGCGTCGGAAATCCACGCGTGAAAATGTCGAAAAAAACAGAGTGCGATGAGCGGAAAAACTCGATTACCGTAAAACTCGCACCGCTTTCTGTTCAGGTATTTTCTTATACGAAGCCGGAGACGGGCGCTGCAAGCAATAAGAGCGCAAAGGCAAAAACTGCAGCGAAAGCGGCAGCAGAGAAGAAAACCGGAAAGAAGGGAAAACCGGCTGGAAAAACGGAAGAAGCAGTAAAAGCAGTAAAAGCAAAGAAAACAACAAAGACTGCCCAAAAAGCAGAGAAAAAGGTATCGGAAAAAACGGTGAAAACCGCAGAGAAAAAGCAGGGAACTACGACTGCGACAGAGAAGGTGGAGAAAGCCGTAAAGCAGGCGATCGACAGCAAACCGGTGAAAACGGTAGAGCAGACGGTGGACAAGCTGGTGAAAGCCGGAAAATCCGCAGCGGCAGAGGCAGCAAAAGCCGTGGAAAAATACCGCGCAGCCGCCGATCCGGAAAAGAAGCCGGCGACAAAGCCGGAAACCAAGTCGGAAGCAAAATCAGAGGCAAAACCAGAGACAAAAACGAAAAAAAGCACAGGCATGAGTGAACTCGGCGAGGAGCTGCAGAGAAAATTCGAGACAGAGGAGAGATAACACATGGTGAATCTGACAGCGGCGGAACGCGTCTATGAATACTGGATCGACAAGGCCTCTTCGGCTGCCGATCTGGTGCTGAAGATCGTGTTTGCAGTAATTCTGTTTCTGGTTGCACGCAAACTGATCCTGTGGCTCTGTGGTCTGATCCGGAAAAACATGCGGCGTTTTCACACGGAGGAGGCGGTGGTCAGTTTCACCGTTTCCATGGTGAAATACAGTCTGAACACGCTGCTGGTGCTGACCATTATCGTTCAGCTCGGTATCGTATCCGAAGCGTCGATCGCAGCAGCCATCGCTTCCGCCGGCGTTGCGTATCCCTGGCATTGCAGGGCGGTCTCTCGAACTTTGCAGGCGGGGTGATGATTCTGCTGCTGAAGCCATTTAAGGTCGGTGACTACATTATCTTCCCGGGCGAAGGCCAGGAGGGAACGGTCAAAAAGATTGAGATGTATTACACGACAATCAACAGCATCGACAACCGTACCATCATGATCCCGAACGCCAATCTGACGAACCACACCATCATCAACGTGACGGCGATGGACCGGAGAAAGCTGGAGATCAAAGTCGGCATTTCTTATGAGTCCGATATCAGAAAAGCGAAGGACATCCTGCGCCGCCTCGTTGAGGAGGAGCCGCATTTTCAGTCGGAGGAACAGCAGTTTTTCGTAGATGAGCTGGGCGAGAGCGCGATTACGGTCGGTCTGCGCGCCTGGGTCGCAACGGAAAATTACTGGCCGGTCAAATGGAAAATGAATGAGCGCATCAAAGAAGAGTTTGACGCGGCGGGAATTTCCATCCCGTATAACCAGCTCGATGTCCACATCTGCCCGGAACCGGCGAACAAAAAAGCCGGAAAAGGCGATAAATAAAGGATATTTTGAAAATTAACCCTTGCAATTGCACGGAAAAGGTGCTATAGTAAAGTTGTTAATAAGTGACTGTTAAGGAGTGGACGATTTCGTCCACTCTTTCTTGTGTACAGGGAAATGAAAGAATTTTTCGAAAGTTTCCCTGAATCAAAAAGGTGTGAGGATTTGAGCAGAAGAGAAGAATACGAACAGAAGGCAGAAGAACTGATCACTCCGATTGTAGAAGCCAATGGTTTTGAACTGGTGGATGTGGAGTATGTCAAAGAGGGCGGTACCTGGTACCTGCGTGCTTACATCGACAAAGAAGGCGGAATTACCGTGGATGACTGCGAAATCGTCAGCCGTGCATTTTCTGACCGGCTGGACGCAGAGGACTTTATCGATGACGCCTATATCATGGAGGTCAGCTCCCCGGGCCTTGGACGTCCGCTGAAAAAAGAGAAAGACTATAAGAGAAGCATGGGAAAAGAGCTGGAAATCCGGACATACCGTGCGATCGAGAGAAACCGGGAATTTTACGGAATACTCACCGCATATGATGATAACAGTGTGACCATTTTGGAGGAGGACGGAACAGAGCGCGTCTTCCAGAAAAGCGATATTGCATTGATCCGTTTAGCATTTGATTTCTAAACAGACGCAGATACAGGAGGAAAAGAGAAAAATGAATACAGAATTAATGGAGGCCCTTGAAGTTCTTGAGAAAGAGAAGAATATCAGCAAAGATACCCTGCTTGAGGCAATTGAGCAGTCGCTGATCCAGGCCTGTAAAAACCATTTTGGCAAAGCAGATAATGTAAAGGTAAGCATTAACGCCCAGACTGGTGATTTCAAAGTCGTAGCAGAGAAAACCGTTGTTGATCTGGTACAGGATCCGATCATGGAGATCGCCCTTTCCGATGCAAAACGTGCAGACTCCCGCTATGAACTCGGCGATATCGTTCCGGTAGAAATCAAATCCAAAGAGTTCGGCCGTATTGCAACCCAGAATGCCAAAAACGTCATTCTTCAGAAGATCCGTGAGGAAGAGCGTAAAGTTCTGTTTGATCAGTACTTCGAGAAAGAGCACGATGTGGTTACCGGTGTGGTACAGCGCTATGTGGGACGCAACGTCAGCATCAACCTCGGTAAAGTAGACGCTCTGCTGACCGAGAACGAGCAGGTCAAAGGCGAGAAATTTGAGCCGACCCAGCGTGTGAAAGTATACGTTCTGGAAGTAAAGAATACAACCAAGGGACCGAAGGTTATGGTATCCCGTACCCATCCGGAACTCGTAAAACGTCTCTTTGAGTCTGAGGTTTCCGAGGTTGCGGAAGGCATCGTAGAGATCAAGAGCATTGCCCGTGAGGCGGGAAGCCGTACGAAAATGGCAGTATGGTCCAACGATCCGAATGTCGATGCAGTCGGCGCATGCGTTGGTATGAACGGAAGCCGTGTCAACGCGGTTGTCAACGAGCTGAACGGCGAGAAGATCGACATCATCACATGGATGAGAACCCGGCACTCCTGATCGAGAACGCACTTAGCCCGGCAAAAGTTATCTCCGTTATGGCAGACCCGGATGAGAAGACCGCAAAAGTGATCGTTCCGGATTACCAGCTTTCCCTTGCCATCGGTAAAGAGGGACAGAACGCAAGACTTGCCGCACGTCTGACCGGATTCAAGATCGACATCAAGAGCGAGACCCAGGCACGCGAGGCAGGAGACTTCGACTACGTAGAAGAAGAGGAATACGAGGAAGAGGGCAATTACGATGAGTCCGCAGCAGAGGAGGAAACCATCTCTGCAGAAGAAGACTTCGACGAGAATGATGTAGAAACAGCAGAGAAAGCCGGAGACGAAGAGTAATTAAAATAAAAACAAAGGCGGGATGAGCATTTGAGTACAGTTCGTAAAGTGCCGCTGCGTAAATGCATTGGCTGCAATGAAATGAAAAACAAAAAGAAATGATCCGCGTGGTGAAAACCACCGAAGGAACGATTGTTCCGGACACAACCGGAAGAATGAACGGACGCGGTGCTTATGTCTGCTCTCTGGAATGTCTGGGGAAAGCAATGAAAAACAAAGGACTTTCCCGTTCTCTGAAGGCAGAAATTCCATCAGAGGTTTATGAGCAGTTAAAGGAGGCATTTGCGAAGATTGAACAGTCAAAGTAAAGGATTATCCATGCTGGGCCTTGCATGAAGGCGGGTAAGGTATCGAGCGGCGAATTTGCGACCGAGCAGGCCGTAAAGAGCGGCAGCGCATACCTTGTCATTCTGGCGGAAACGGCGTCGGCCAATACACAGAAGAAATTTCGCAATATGTGTGCATACTATAAAGTGCCATGCATTCTTTTTGGGGACAAAGAGCAGCTTGGAAGAGCCATCGGAAGAGAATACCGTTCTTCCCTTGCCGTATGTGAAGCGCATTTTGCAGAAAAAATAGCAGCATTGTTGGCAGAAGCGTAAGGCGTAAGGCCGGAAAGGTCGGTGGATGGATGCAGGAAACACGAAAACCGCAGAAAGAGGAGAAAAGATCATTGGAAAAGAAAGATACAGAAAATATGGAAATGAAGAAACCGGAAGAGCAGGCAAAACCGAAGAAAAAGAAAATTATTTCCGTTGTGCGTCCGCAGAACGCAACAAGTAAAGAAGCAAAAGAGTTCACAAAGAACCAGGGACAGAAAAAAGACCGTCCGTCCCGCGGAAACGGCCGTCCGGAAGGAAACCGCAATGGAAACGGAAGAAGCGAGGACCGTCCGAACCGTGGAAACGGAAACGGCGGAAATGGAGATCGTCCGAACCGCAATGGAGACCGTCCGCAGGGAGAGCGCCGCTTCAACAATAACGGAGACCGCCCGAACCGCAGCGGAGACCGTCCGCAGGGAGAACGCCGCTTCGGCGGAAACAATGGAGACCGCCCGAACCGCAGCGGAGACCGTCCGGGAGGAGACCGCAATAACGGCGGAAGAAGCGGAAACGGTGAGAGAAGCGGAAGACCATTCGGTGAGCGTTCCGCACGTCCAAACGGAGGCAGACCGGGAAATAATGGCGGAAGACGTTCGCAGGAAAGGATGATGATTCCCAGAATCAGAACCGCCGTCCGGGAGGAGACCGCCGCAGAACCGAGCATAAGAGCTCTGCAGGCGATACAATGAGCCTTGGCATCAAGAAGCCAGGCCGTGATACAGGAAGAAAAGAAAAAGACAAAAACAAAGATTCTTTAAGAGAAAATAAATTCAGTGAAGACAGAGGAAGAGGCGGAAACCGTCCGAACCAGGGACATCATCAGCAGTCCAGACTCCCGAAAGCGCTCCAGAAACCGGTCAACAAACCGAAACAGGAAGCTCCGAAGGATGAGGTAAAGGAGATTACCTTGCCGGAGAAAATGACCATCCGCGAGCTGGCTGAGAAGATGAAAATGCAGCCGGCAGTCATCGTAAAGAAACTGTTCATGGAAGGAACGATGGTTACCGTAAACCATGAGATCGATTTCGAAAAAGCACAGGAAATCGCGCTTGATTATAACATCATCGCTGAGCCGGAAGAGAAAGTCGATGTGATCGAAGAGCTCTTAAAAGAGGACGAAGAGGATGAAAAAGACATGGTTCCGCGTCCGCCGGTAGTCTGCGTTATGGGACACGTTGACCACGGTAAAACATCTCTTCTGGACTGCATCCGGAACACCCATGTCACCGACCGCGAGGCTGGCGGTATTACCCAGCACATCGGTGCATACACCGTTTCGATCAACAAACAGAAGATTACGTTCCTCGATACCCCGGGACATGAGGCATTCACCGCTATGCGTATGCGTGGAGCCAATGCAACGGATATCGCCATTCTCGTTGTCGCAGCAGACGACGGTGTGATGCCGCAGACCGTTGAGGCAATCAACCATGCAAAAGCAGCCGGCGTTGAGATCATCGTTGCGATCAATAAGATCGATAAACCAGGCGCAAACGTAGAGCGTGTAAAACAGGAGCTCTCCGAGTACGAACTGATTCCGGAGGACTGGGGCGGAAGCACCGTATTTGTTCCGGTATCTGCAAAGAACAACGAAGGTATCGACGATCTGCTGGAAATGATCCTTCTGACTTCCGAAGTGCTCGAGCTGAAAGCAAACCCGAACCGGAAAGCAAGAGGTCTTGTCATCGAGGCTGAGCTGGATAAAGGAAAAGGACCGGTTGCTACCATTCTGGTACAGAAAGGTACCCTGCATGTCGGCGATTACATCGCAGCAGGCGCATGCTCCGGTAAAGTCCGTGCGATGATGGATGATAAGGGACGCCGCGTCAAAGAGGCAGGCCCGTCTACTCCGGTTGAGATCCTCGGACTTTCCGATGTTCCGAACGCAGGAGAGATCCTCGTTCAGACCGATAACGATAAAGAAGCAAAGAACTTCGCAGCAACCTTCGTGGCAGAGAACAAGAAGAACCTGCTTGAGGAGACAAAAGCGAAGATGTCCCTGGATGATCTGTTCAACCAGATTCAGGAGGGTAACTTAAAAGAACTGGCACTCGTTGTCAAAGCCGATGTACAGGGATCTGTCGAGGCAGTAAAACAGAGTCTTGTCAAACTCTCCAACGAGGAAGTTGCCGTACGCGTCATCCACGGAGGTGTCGGTGCGATCAACGAGTCCGACGTTATGCTGGCAACCGCATCTTCCGCCATCATTATCGGATTTAACGTACGCCCGGATGCGAACGCAAAATCCATGGCAGAGCAGAACGGCGTAGACATCCGTCTGTACCGTGTCATCTACCAGGCAATTGAGGATGTTGAGGCAGCCATGAAGGGTATGCTTGAGCCGGTTTACGAAGAGAAAGTTATCGGCCATGCCGAGGTACGTCAGCTCTTCAAGGCATCCGGTGTCGGAACGATCGCCGGAAGCTATGTACTGGACGGAACGTTCCAGAGAGGCTGCAAAGTTCGAATCAGCCGCGAAGGAAACCAGATCTTCGAAGGAAATCTGGCATCCCTCAAACGTTTCAAAGACGATGTCAAAGAAGTGCGCTCCGGCTATGAGTGCGGTCTTGTATTTGAAGGATTCAACGATCTTCAGGAGTTCGATCAGGTCGAGGCTTATATCATGGTAGAAGTGCGAGATAGAAATGAGGAATTAAGTTGAGAAAAAACAGTATTAAAAACACCAGGATCAACGGGGAAGTACAGAAAGAGCTTTCCAACATCATCCGGAACGAGATCAAGGATCCGCGCATCGGAATGATGACCTCTGTCACAGCGGCAGAGGTAGCGCCGGATCTGAAGACGTGTAAAGTATATATCAGTGTGTTTGGCGATGATGAGGCGAAGAAAGAAACCATCCGCGGCTTAAAGAGCGCGGAGGGCTTCATCCGCCGTATGCTGGCCAAGACCATTAACCTCCGCAATACACCGGAGCTGACCTTTGTCCTGGATGAGTCGATTGAATATGGCGTTACGATGTCGAAACTGATTGATGAAGTAACACACAAAGAAGACAAAAAGGATGAGGAAAATGAAGAAAATTGATGAAATTCTAAACGGAGTCTCCTGCATGGCCATCGCCGGACACGTTCGTCCGGACGGTGACTGCATCGGTTCCTGCCTGGGATTATACCAGTATCTTCGCGACAATCGGCCGGAGATTCAGGCAGATGTCTATCTTGAGGATCCACGGCCGGAATTTTCCTATCTTCCGGGCTTTTCTGAGGTAAAGACAAGCTGTGAAGAGAAAGCGTACGACCTTGTGGTCCTTCTGGATGTATCCAGCGAGGACCGCATCGGCGTTGCCGCACCGCTTCTTGCAAAAGCGGGAAAGACGATCTGCATCGATCACCATGTGACGAATACAGAATATTGCGAAATCAATCACGTAGAGCCGGATGCAAGCTCTGCCTGCGAGGTGCTGTTCGGACTTTTGGAGGAAGAAAAGATCTCCGAGCCGTGCGCCGAGGCGCTGTACACCGGTATTGTGACCGATTCCGGCGTATTCCAGTACAGCAGCACCTCTCCGCACACGATGCGGGTTGCGGCCGCTCTGATGGAAAAGGGAGTTCCGTTTACCAGAATCATCGAGGATGCATTCTTCAAGAAAACATACGTACAGAACCAGATTATGGGACGCACACTGACAGAGAGCATCATGCTTCTCGACAAGCAGTGTATTGTCGGTATCGTGCGGAAGAAGGTCATGGACTTCTATGGCCTGACATCGGGAGATATGGACGGCATTGTCATCCAGTTAAAAAATACAGAAGGCGTTCACGTAGCGATTTTTCTGTATGAGCTGGAGCCGCAGGTCTTCAAAGTAAGCCTCCGCTCCGACGAGCTGGTTGATGTGAGCAAAATCGCAGCCGTATTCGGCGGCGGCGGCCATATCCGTGCGGCTGGCTGCACGATGTCAGGTTCTCCGTATGATGTAATCAACAATCTGACTCTGTATATCGAAAAACAGCTTCTTGCAGAAGAGGAAGAAGAGACGACAGAGGAAGAAGCATAAACAGGAAACAGCCGGGCGCAGAAAATATATCCACGCCCGGTTTTCTTGTGAAAAAGAGGGAGACAAAACAACATGATAAACGGAGTTCTGAACGTATGGAAAGAGGCGGGATTTACGTCGCATGACGTGGTTGCGAAGCTGCGCGGCATCCTGCACCAGAAAAAAATCGGCCACACCGGAACCCTAGACCCGGATGCGACGGGCGTGCTTCCGGTCTGCTTGGAAAGGGAACGCGTCTCTGCGATATGCTGACCGATGAAACGAAGACGTATGAAGCGCTGCTTCACCTTGGAATCGCAACGGATACGCAGGACATGAGCGGAACCGTGACAGCAGAAGCGCCAGTGACCGTGACGGAAGAAGAGGTGCGGGACTGCATCGCCTCGTTTGTCGGGGAGCAGCAGCAGGTGCCGCCGATGTATTCCGCGCTGAAGGTTAATGGAAAGAAACTCTACGAGCTGGCGCGGGAAGGCATCGAGATCGAGAGGAAGGCCCGCACGGTGCACTTTTACGAGATCAGCATTCTGGAAGTGAAGCTTCCGCTGGTGCGCATGGAGGTAACGTGTTCGAAGGGAACGTATATCCGCACCCTGTGCCACGATATCGGCGAAAAACTGGGCTGCCACGGATGTATGGAGCAGCTGATCCGCACGAGAGTCGGCCAGTTTGACCGAAACGGAGCGCACACGCTTGACGAGATCGCAGCGATTGTCGGTGAGGGCCGCCTTTCGGAGATCCTCGTGCCGGTCGATGAAATGTTTGCCGCGCTGCGCAGCTTTGCGACAGCGGACGATCATGCGAAAAAGCTTGCGGAAAACGGAAATCCGCTGAAACCGGCGCAGATCCGCGAAATCGGGGAAACTGCTTCCGGCGGGGACTTCGCAGAAGACGAGGAGTTCCGCCTTTATCTCGATGGCGGAACGTTTGTCGGTATTTATCAATACAGACCATCACAAAACTTAACCAGACCGGTCAAGTTATTTCTGGAGAGAACATGAGATATCTAACAAAAACACTGGATTTTGATAGCAGAGGGGACAGCGTTGTAACCCTGGGAAAATTTGACGGCCTCCACCGGGGGCATATGCTTCTGATCCGTCGTGTCCTTGCAATCGGCAGAACGGAAGGACTGGAAACGGTTGTGTTTACGTTTGACGTGCCGCCGCAGTCGAAAGTGCAGCATGTCAAGCCGCATCAGCTGCTGACGAATGAGGAGAGAAGAGCCCGGCTCGAACAGCTTGGCATGGACTGCCTTGTGGAATGCCCGTTTGTGGATGAAGTGATGCACATGACGCCGGAAGCCTTTATCAAAGAGATTCTGGTGGATAAGCTGCACGCGAAAAAAGTTGTTGTGGGAAAGGATTTCGGTTTTGGCTACAAGAGAAGCGGCACAGCCGAAATGCTGAAAGAAATGGGCCCGTCCCTTGGTTTTGAAACCGAGATCATCGAAAAAGCAGAGGAAAACGGCCGCGAGATCAGCAGCACCTGGGCACGGGAAGAGCTGGAACAGGGCAATATGGAAGCCGTGAGCGGTCTGCTCGGCTACGATTACGCGGTTCACGGCGAGATTGTCCACGGTCATGCACTCGGCAGAACGATCGGCGTGCGACCATCAATCAGATCCCGCCGGCAGAAAAGCTGCTTCCGCCGTTCGGCGTCTACGTTTCCGAGGTGAAAATCGAAGGAAAAATTTATTACGGTATCACAAACATCGGTGTTAAGCCGACGGTACAGGAAAAATTTACCGGCGTGGAGACGAATCTTTTTGACTGCAGCGAGGATCTCTATGGAAAACAGGCGGAGGTTTCTCTGTTAAAATTCCTGCGCCCGGAGCAGAAATTTGCTTCGATCGACGCGCTAAAAAACCAGCTTGATCATGATGTTGCGGCAGGAAAAAAATATGTAGAAAAAAAGTTCGCTCAGCAGTGAAACACTCGCTGTTTCGCTGCGTAAGAAAGTGATTCAGGTGTGGGCAGCTCTCCTTTTGCGAAGCAAAACTTAAAATGAGAGCTGCGAAAGTTACAGTTCGGAGAACTGTAACTACGTGAAAATTCATCGCGAAAACATCTGATTTTAGTATTTACAATTCGAAAAGCGTATGCTATACTAATCGAGTATGCGGGACAAAAAAGATCCCCGGACCCTGATTCAGAGGCAGGACACTCCGACCACTTCTTAGTCAGCGGTGCAATCAAAATAACAGGAGGAATTTAAAATGATTTCGAAAGAAAAAAACAGGCAATCATCAAAGAGTATGCAAGAACTGAGGGAGATACAGGATCACCGGAAGTACAGGTAGCTGTTCTTACCGCAAGAATCGAGGAGCTCACTGAGCATCTGAAAGTTCACCACAAAGATCATCACTCCAGAAGAGGTCTTCTGAAAATGGTTGGTCAGAGACGTGGTCTGCTTGACTACTTAAAGAAAACTGATATTGAAAGATACCGTGCTTTAATCGAGAAGTTAGGAATCAGAAAATAATCAGCTTGGAACAACGGGCGGGATACATTTTCCGCCCGTTTCTTTGCTTGTAAGATCAAAGACAGCAAACGACATGGAGCCATTCTGGGCGCAGGAATTTTATCCGAGACCACTGAAAAACACATTGAAAGCTGCATCTTGTCCGTATTCCGGTGTGCTTTTCAGTTGTTTCGGAAATTCTGCTCAGAAGAAAAAAAGGAGATTATTTATGTACAAGAGTTTTTCTATGGAACTGGCAGGCAGAACCCTGACCGTAGACGTAGGCCGTGTAGCAAAACAGGCAAACGGCGCAGCATTTATGCATTATGGCGATACTGTAGTTCTTTCTACAGCAACCGCATCTGAGAAACCGCGTGATGGCATCGACTTCTTCCCATTAAGCGTTGAGTACGAAGAGAAGATGTACGCCGTTGGAAAAATCCCGGGCGGATTCAACAAAAGAGAAGGAAAAGCAAGCGAGCACGCAATTCTGACCAGCCGTGTCATTGACCGTCCGATGCGTCCGCTGTTCCCAAAAGATTACCGCAACGATGTTACCTTAAACAACATGGTAATGTCCGTAGATCCGGAGTGTGATCCGGAAGTAGTCGCAATGCTGGGTTCCGCAATCGCAACCTGCATTTCCGACATCCCGTTTGACGGTCCGTGTGCCATGACTCAGATCGGTATGATCGACGGCGAGTTCATCGTAAACCCGACTCTCGCACAGAAAGCAGTATCCGACCTGAAACTGACCGTAGCTTCCACCAGAGAGAAAGTCATCATGATCGAAGCCGGAGCAAAAGAGATTCCGGAAGCAAAAATGATCGACGCCATCTACAAAGCACACGAAGTAAACCAGGAAATCATCAAATTCATCGACAGCATCGTAGCAGAGGTTGGAAAACCGAAACACGCTTATGAGAGTTGCGCTATTCCGGAAGAGCTGTTTGCAGCGATCAAAGAGATCGTTCCTCCGGCCGAGATGGAAGAGGCTGTTTTCAGCGATGACAAACAGACAAGAGAAGAAAACATCCGTGTCATCACCGAGAAACTCGAGGAGGCATTTGCCGACAACGAAGAGTGGCTGGCAGTATTAGGCGAGGCTGTTTACCAGTATCAGAAAAAGACTGTTCGTAAGATGATCTTAAAAGACCACAAACGTCCGGACGGCCGTGCGATCACAGAAATCCGTCCTCTGGCAGCAGAGGTTGACATTATCCCGCGTGTTCATGGTTCCGCTATGTTCACCCGTGGACAGACTCAGATCTGCAACGTAACAACACTGGCTCCGCTTTCCGAAGCACAGAAACTGGACGGACTGGATGAGTTCGAGACCTCCAAACGTTACATGCATCAGTACAACTTCCCGTCCTACTCTGTAGGTGAGACAAAACCGTCCCGCGGACCGGGACGCCGTGAGATCGGCCATGGTGCTCTGGCAGAACGTGCCCTGGTTCCGGTACTTCCGACCGAGGAAGAGTTCCCGTACGCAATCCGTACCGTATCCGAGACCTTCGAGTCCAACGGTTCTACTTCCCAGGCAAGTATCTGTGCATCCACCATGTCTCTGATGGCTGCCGGTGTACCGATCAAAAAACCGGTTGCAGGTATCTCCTGCGGTCTGGTAACAGGCGAGACCGATGATGATTACCTCGTACTGACCGATATCCAGGGTCTCGAAGACTTCTTCGGCGACATGGACTTTAAGGTAGCTGGTACCCACGACGGAATCACTGCAATCCAGATGGATATCAAGATCCATGGACTGACCCGTCAGATCGTAGAAGAGGCGATTGCCAGAACGAAACAGGCAAGAGAGTACATCCTGACCGAGGTTATGGAGAAAGCGATCGCAGAGCCGCGTAAGACGGTCGGCGAGTTCGCTCCGAAGATCATCCAGATGATGATCGACCCGCAGAAGATCGGTGAAGTTGTCGGCCAGAGAGGAAAGACCATCAACGCCATCATCGATGAGACCGGCGTAAAGATCGACATCACAGATGACGGTGCAGTTTCCATCTGCGGAACCGAGCAGGCTATGATGGATCAGGCAAAGAAATATATCGAGATCATCGCAAGCGACTTTACCGAGGGACAGATCCTGACCGGAAAAGTTGTCAGCATCAAAGACTTCGGTGCTTTCCTTGAGTTCGCACCTGGAAAAGAAGGTCTGGTACACATCTCCAAGCTCGCCAAACAGCGTGTTGAGAAAGTAGAAGACGTTGTCAGCCTTGGCGATGTTGTAAAAGTAGTCTGCATGGGCAAAGATAAGATGGGCCGTGTAAGCTTCAGTATCAAGGATGTTCCGGCAGACGCGAAATAAATAGATCTGCCAGACGATAAAGAGCGGGGAACACAGAAAAAGGGATCTGCAAAACGGTTCGTTTTTCTGTGTTTTCTTATGTCCAATAGGAGTGAAAGCTATGAGATACCATAATATAACGAAAGACGATATGCTGAACGGAGACGGCCTGCGCGTCGTGCTCTGGGTCGCCGGATGCGGTCATCACTGCAAGGGATGTCAGAATCCGATTACCTGGGATCCAAATGGCGGCATCCCGTTTGATGACGCGGCAAAGGCAGAAATTTTTGAACAGCTGGACAAGGACTACATTTCCGGCATCACCTTTTCCGGCGGAGATCCGCTGCATGAGGCAAACCGGGCGGATGTGACGGCTCTGGCAAAAGAGATCAAGGAAAGATATCCGAAAAAAGATATCTGGGTTTACACCGGATATGAGTGGGAATCCGTCTGTGATCTGGAACTGATGGATTACACGGACGTGGTTGTGGACGGCCGCTTTATTCTTGCCCAGAGGGACGTTACCTTGGAATGGAAGGGCAGCCCGAATCAGAGAGTCATTGATGTGAAAAAGACGAGAGCACGCGGCGAAGTCGTACTGTTCGGCGAAAAGTAGTCACGCAAAAAGAAAAGGAGACGCTTTATGGAAACCATTAAAATTCAGTATTTAAACGATGAAATTGAGCGCCTGCGCTATATCGACGGAAAGTCCGACTGGATCGACCTGCGCGCGGCAGAAGAAGTAGAGTTAAAGGCCGGAGAATTCAAGCTGATCCACCTCGCGTTGCCATGCAGCTGCCGGAGGGCTACGAGGCGCATATTGTGCCGAGAAGCAGCACCTTCAAGAACTTCGGTATTATCCAGACGAACCACTGCGGTATCATCGATGAGAGCTACTGCGGACCGAACGACTGGTTCTACATGCCGGCGTATGCCCTGCGCGACACCGTGATTCATGTGAATGACCGCATCTGCCAGTTCCGCATCGAGAAACACCAGCCGACCATCGGCTTTGAAGAAGTTGACCACTTAAACGGCGAGGACCGCGGCGGAATTGGAAGTACAGGAAAAAGATAACAACAGACGAAATAAAAAGAGCCTCCGGGTGTCAGAAAATCTGACATTTCCGGGGGCTTTTTGTTGCGGGCACACCAAACATGTACATGGTATATCAAGCACGATCCGGATCCGGCGAATCTGGTTTATGTTTTAAATGCTATTGTTTCATCTGTACCGTATTGTTTGTGATTTTGAATTTTTTGAAACTGTTGATAAAACTTGAAATCCTGCTATATCCATACTGCTTCACATCGAAGCCCGGGAAACGGTTCCGCAGGGCATCGTGAATAATGCTGAGGTTGTCGATATGGCCTCCGTTGGAGCAGATCAGATCCGTGATACATTTTTCAATCTGCTGGCGCGATACGGTGTTCTGGCGTTCCTTTACGAGGTAATTATGACCGGTTTTCAGCACTTCGATATCGTTCATGCTTTCTAGAAACGTGGAAAGTTTGGAATAACCGTAATTTCGAACGTCAAACTCTGAGAATTTCTTCTGCAGGATACTGCCGATCTCACTAAGTGTCGTATTTTTTCCGTGATCATTGTTCTCTGTCAGTACACGGGAAACCGTCCGCTCGATTTCTGCCTTGCTTGTAATGGAAGGGGGTTCGTCCTGAGAAGTGCCGTAGCGCGCCGGATTTTCCGAGACAGCGGTAATCGCAGGGGAGATATCGTCCTCGTTCTGGGAAATGATTTCGAGAATTTTAAAGGCATCGCACGCAACGCGGAAGGAAGAAGGGGTTTTCTGCTCGCCCATGCCGAGCACAAACATGCCGGATTCACGCAGACGCTGCGCCAGCTTGGTAAAATCAGAGTCCGAAGAAACCAGGCAGAAGCCTCCACATTTCCGGAGTAGAGGATGTCCATGGCATCGATGATCATTGCGGAGTCGGTTGAGTTCTTTCCGTTCGTATTGCTATACTGCTGGATCGGGTTGATTGAGTAGCGTAAGAGCTGCTCCTTCCAGCTTTTCTTCGAGATATCGGTCCAGTCCCCGTAGATTCTCTTGTAAGTAGCGACGCCCTGGTCCGAAACCTCGTCCAGGATATATTTGATGTATTTCGGGGAAACATTGTCCGCATCGATCAATACGGCAAACCGGCTGTCTTTCTGTTCCATAGATTCTGTCCTTTCTGCGGCTTGAATAGTTACGAAAATAGATACCTCTAGTTTAGTACATTTCAGCCCACAAATCAACTGGGAGTTTAACCGAATCAAGTAAGTCCCCTGCTTCCATTGCGAATATCTGCTTGACAATGACAAAAAAACTTGTCAAAACTATTGACAAATAAAGTTGTCAATAGTAGAGTAGTAGATGACAAGAAAAGTTGTCAAATAGAGAGCTCATCTAAAAATAAAGTGAAAGGAGATACTGCGATGCCGCTGTACAATCAGTTAAAAGAGTACCGTTCGAAGCTTGGCATCAACCAAACCGACCTTGGAAAAATGGCGGGAGTATCGAGACAGACCATCAGCTGATTGAGCGGGGAGACTATTCACCGTCGGTGACACTGGCATTAAAACTTGCAAAAATCTGTGAAGTAAAAGTAGAAGATATTTTTCAATATGAGGAGGATGAACCATGAAAGAAAAACAGGGGAACAAACCAAATTCCTACGGAAAGCTGACGAAGCGGATGCTGATTTATCTGGGAATCGGCGGAGTCTGCGGTTTTTTTGTCGGAATTTTTATGACGTTCGGTGTGAAAAATGGCATGAGTGATCTGAGCGATCTGGTCCGCCCGCTGGCACTGCCGATCATTGCGGTAATTTTCGTTGTAAGCATTGTCCTGATGGAATTTTACAGCCGGAAATTAAAGGATACGATGAAGCATCTCGAAGAAGCAGAGGATGAACAGTACGAAGTCTTAAGCTATGAAGAAGAGAAATACGGCGCGATGCTGATGAACTGCAATGTGATTTCGCAGGTCTGCGATATCATCGTGCTGACATTTACCTTTTCCCGTTCTTGGCTGGAAGAAGCATCGGGAAAAGAGCTCGCCGGATTCCTGGCAACCTGTGCTCTGTTTTGTATCAACTTCTTTCTCTATGGCTATTATCAGATGCGTTATGTAAAAATGGTTCAGGCAGCTCACCCGGAGAAGAGAGGCGATATGAACTCAAAAAACTTCCAGAAAGACTGGATGGCAAGTTGCGATGAGGCAGAAAAAGAGATGGTATATCAGAGTGCCTATAAGGCCTATATGGCGCTGGGCAAGATGATTCAGATCCTGCTGTGTGCGACGATGATCCTGCATCTGGTGTTCCATACCGGTATTCTCGCAGTCATTGTCGTGGGCGTCATTTATCTGACGATGACACTCACATATCATCGTTCCTGTGTAAGTCTGCAGAAAGCAAAACTGAATCTGTAATCCTGTAAATACAAAAAACTGCGTGGAATGCATTTCAGAATCGTGCATTCCGCGCAGTTTTGCGTTTGGTATGAAAAATGTCAGCTGATCGGAGCCGTCGGTATCTTTGAATTATACTTTTTGTCGATATCCTTCATGACAAACAGATACGAAACACCGGTAAAGACAGCTGCCGTCACCCAGGCTGCCGGGTCACAGAAGCAGGCGAGCGGATAGCTGATGACTTTTATGGCAATCACAGCTACAATAAGGCGCGCAAAGAGTTCAGAAACACCGCCCATCATAGGTAGAAAGCCGTAGCCGCAACCCTGCATTGCATTTCGGAAAATAAAGATGGTGCAGAGCGGTACATAAAAAAGAGCACACATATAGGAATAAGTCTTTGCCCATGGCATCATGGCGGCCATATCGACATCACCCGAGAAGAAGAGGGAAAGACATGGCTTCAGAAGAAGGAAGACGAGAACAGCGGCTGCGATCGAATATGTGATGGAAGTCAGAAGTGCAGCGCGAACTCCCTTTTTAATCCGTGGAATATCGCCCTTTCCGAAATTTTGCCCGCTGTAGGTTGCCATCGTCTGTCCCATTGCGGAAAAGCCCTGTGTGACCAGATTCTGCAGCTTACAGGCCGCCGTAAAAGCGGCAACTGCCTCCGAGCCGAACAGGTTAATGGCAGCCTGCATAATCATTGTACCGGATGCGGTGATGGCAAACTGGAGTGCCATCGGAATGCCCATCGAGAGCTGATGGCGGGAATCTGCCGCATGAAGCTTCCAGTGGTGTTTTTCCGGCCACATATCCGGCATGGAGCGATAAATATAAAAAAGACAGAGCACAGCAGAAATTCCCTGGGAGAAAACGGTTGCATATCCGGCTCCCGCAACGCCCATTTTAAAACGAATGATGAGAAGCAGATCCAGAAGAACATTTAATACAGCCGAAAAAATCAGGAACATCAGCGGAGTCTGGCTGTTTCCTACTGCACGCAGATAGGAGGAAAGCAGATTGTAAAAAATCGTAGCGATCAGGCCACCGCAGATAATCATAATATAGGTATAAGCATCCTGAAAAATATTCTCCGGTGTGTTCATGAGATGCAGCAGCGGCCGCATGGAGATCATGCTGAAGAATGTCAGGACAACCGTGAAAAGGAGAGCCAGTAGAATGCCGTTTGCCACACTTCGCTTTACTCCGCGCGTATCCTTTGCACCGAACCGCTGCGACGTCAGAACCGTAAAGCCTGCTGTGATGCCCTGCGCAAATCCAAGCACCAGGAACATAATCGTTCCCGTAGAACCAACTGCAGCCAGTGCATCCGCTCCGACATATCGGCCAACGATAATCGTGTCTGCCATGTTGTAGAGCTGCTGGAAAATATTTCCGATAATCAGCGGCAGCGTAAACCGCAGAATGACCGGCAGCGGACTGCCCTTTGTCATATCTCTTTCCATGAAAAAACCTCCTCAGAATGATGGTAAAATTAGTTTTATCTTCGTTTCAAACGAAAGCTATTTTATCACATTCCAAAGAGGTTGTCACACCTTATTTTGACATTTTTCCGGTAATTTTTGATTGATTGAAATCAGAAATTTTCCAGTCTGTTTTTATAGAAGTTTTTCATACACAGTTTTGATTTTTTCCGCCGTCTGCTGCAGCTTCTGCGCACGGTGTCCGAAAATCCGAACAGCAAGATCGCCGCCGGAGAGCGTCGTTGCGCCGCCGTCGATTTCCGGATCGCCGTCAAGAATTTCCCGGATTTCATTGAGAAGCGTATCCGCGTATTCTGTCCGTGAGAGAAAAAGGTTCGCCATATGCGTGTATCCCTCGTACATACCAATCTCTTCCATCGGCATCTGATCGGGCAGATAGCAGGTGTTGTCGCGGTAGATCAGCTTTTGACCGCGGAAAATCTGTACCTTTGAGGCAAAGCGGCGGTACTGGAACCGCTCTTCGTGCGCATTCCGTCCGCAGGAGATGATTTCCAGCAGAAACAGGCGGGATGTCTCGTCTGCCAGATGAATCGTCATTGTACTCGTAAAAGAAGACTGTGCAAACGGAATGACGGGCTGCGGATAGTAGTAAAGTACCGCGTGCGGATCAACCTGAACGGAAATTGTGCGGGATGCCGATCCCTCGTCCATTTTGTGGATCTTCTCAAACGACTGCGACAGGACCTCGAGATCCGCCCCCTCTTTTACATGGTAAGAAAATTCCTGTGAATCCCCTTCCATAATACCCGCGGAGGCACAGAGAGGCATGATCTGGATTCCGCCGTTCTCTTTTTCAAACGGAGCCATAATCTTGTACGGCGCCGTAAAGGAGAGGTCCTCGAGAATCGTCTTTCCGTTTTTTAACGCCGCGCAGGCCGTGATGCGGGAAATTTTTCCGAATTTGTTTTCCATAAGCATCACATTCCCTCTAAGAGCACATTTTCTTTGATCCAGGAAACAACATCATCCACATGGACATCGCCGCGGATGTTGGTGAACAGAAACGGCCGCTCGCCGCGCATCTTTTTCGAATCGCGCTCCATGACTTCCAGGCTTGCACCGACATACGGAGCCAGATCAATCTTGTTGATGACGAGAAGATCGGACCGTGTAATGCCAGGGCCGCCTTTCCGCGGAATCTTATCGCCCTCAGCGACATCGATAACAAAGATCGTGGCGTCCACAAGCTCCGGACTGAACGTAGCGGAGAGGTTGTCACCGCCGCTCTCGATAAAGAGAAGCTCGATGTCCGGGAACCGCTCCATCATCTCGTCGACGGCCTCGAGGTTCATCGAAGCATCCTCGCGGATCGCGGTGTGCGGGCAGCCGCCGGTCTCCACGCCGATGATGCGTTCCACCGGAAGGACGCTGTTCTTCGCGAGAAACTGTGCGTCCTCCTTTGTATAAATATCGTTGGTAATAACGCCAATACTGTAATCGTTTGCCATTTTCCGGGACAGCGCCTCAATCAGTGCCGTTTTTCCGGAGCCGACCGGTCCTGCTACTCCAATTTTTACGTAAAACATAACACATACCTCTTTTCCTGAAAATAATGATTGCGCGAAACAAACACATTACGACATATAAAGACGGGAATACAGTGTTTCATGCTGGATCCCGCGGATATCAAAGCCCGGCGCAGAAAGACAGAGATCTTCCGCACTCCGGTGTTCCAGATCTTTTAAAATCTCGGCAAATTCCGCATAGCATCCGCCGAGAAGCTGCTGTCCGGCGCTCTGGCTTAACGGTATCGTTTTGACGCAGTTTGTCACGATCGCGGAAGTCTGCGCATAGAGATAATGCGACAGCGCATCGGCAAGCGGAATGTTCATGGCAACGCAGAAAACACCGTAGATACAGCAGTGGTTTATCGCCTGCCCTTTCCTGGCAGTAAGATAACGGCGGAAGATCCCGTTTTCCTCTTTTGTCACGGGCAGCTCCAGCTTTTCGATCGTCTTTGCAAAACGGGACCCCATTTTCCGTGCGGCCTCCCTTTGTTCCATCGGAATCCGCGACGCTTCCAGAATTTCTTCAATCGAAAGAAGCTGTTCCAGATCCCCGTCTGCGGCAGCAAGATAGGAGAGTCTTGCGGCGAGAAGTTCCGTGAAGGCAAGATTCCATCGGATTTTGTGGTGGATATATTCCTTTGCCGTCGCCTCATCGTGCACAATTCCCCGCTGAATATACGTCTCGAGTCCCTGCGAGTGCGAGTACGCGCCGATCGGAAACAGGGCGTCGTTGATCTGAAGAAGATAAAAATTAAGTTCGGACATAAAAAGTCTCCTGAAAAATCATAAGATATCGAATGAGCCTGCCTGCGAAAAGGGGCCGGCCCATTCTTTTCTGCGTGCGGACAGACCGCATCAGTGATGATGATTGTGGATCGATGCGGAAATCCGCTGGTCGAAGTCGAGCTTTTTCAGTTCTTTTTCGGCCGTAACGCCGTGGAGTTTCTGAAGCATCAGAAGCATCGGCTCATTGTAAATCGTGATAAAAGTATCGTTTTCGCCCCAGAACAGCGGTGCATGGCGGTTGCCGATCTCGTAGCAGACCTTTGCCGCCTGCTTTTCGTGACCCGGAGTAAGGGAAACGCGGATCACCTCGCACGGAGGCGTATTGACGGCGATGATTTTTTCATCGTCTGCATAGAGCACATCACCCTGATACAGACCCCTTGTGAGAATGGAATCGTCCATGCGGATGCCGAGCTCCGTTCCGTGGTCGGTCGTCTTTTTATGAATCTTTTTGAAGGCTTCATGCCATTCGATATCGACGTATTCGATCGTTTTTCCGGAAGTGTCAAATTCCGAAAGTTTTCCTAAAATCTGTTCGCAAACCATTGAAAAAAGTTCCTCCTTACCGAATTACCAGATCTGAAGCAGCATCATGACGCCCGGGATCCACGCGGTGACAACGCCCTCAAATACCTGAAGGCACGGCACAAATTTTCCGAGCTTCTTTCCGCAGATATCCTCCACAAAAGAAGTACCCCAGAGAATGGCCCACAGATACCAGATGCCCGCCCAGCGGAGATCCGGCGTGATGCCAAGCGCCGCGCTTCCAATGAAGCCTTCGATCGTTCCGAAGATGACAGCGTTGACGGCAACAAAGGTCGAAAACCACGCAAAAGGGATCGGGTTGCGTTTAAAAATTTATTGACGGCCACAAAGAGGTAAGTGAAGCAGAACAGCAGTCCCGTTCCGGCAGCGTAATAATTTCCCTGCACGAGATTCACGAAGTTGATGAAAAGGGAAAGTCCGCCGGTAAAGATATTCATTACAGCGGCCGAGCGTCCATCCACATGGTACAGGGTGCACATGCCGTTGTTGATCAGTACAATTCCTACAAATAAAAGACACACTCCAAGCATAATAAAATTCTCCTCGTATGGTTTTACAGAATGCAGAGCCGTTTAGAACAGGCTGTAAAGCTGGGTCAGCGGCAGTTTTTCTGCTGGCTTGGAAGTGATCTCCTCGCCGTCAACAGTGACCTTATATGTCTCCGGATCTACGGTAAGCACCGGCGTGCGGTCGTTCCATACCATATCCTTCTTGCTGATACTGCGGCAGCCGTGTACCGGGACAACCGTTTTTTCCAGTCCGTATGCGTCTTTGATACCGGCATCGAAAGCAGCCTGGGAAACGAAGGTTAGGCATGCCTCCTGTTTTGATTTTCCGTGAGCGGCAAACATCGGCTGATAGCAGACCGGCTGTGTCGTCGGGATCGAAGCGTTGGCGTCTCCCATTTTCGAAGCGACGATCATACCGCCTTTGATGATCATATCCGGTTTGGAGCCGAAGAAAGCAGGATTCCAGAGCACGAGATCAGCAAATTTTCCCTTTTCGACCGAGCCGACATACTCGGAGATACCGTGGGTGATGGCCGGGTTGATCGTATATTTTGCGATATAACGTTTCACGCGGAAGTTATCGTTTTCATGACCGGCATCCTGCGGCAGAGCGCCGCGCTCATCCTTCATTTTGCTTGCGGTCTGCCACGTACGGGTGATGACCTCACCGACACGGCCCATCGCCTGGGAGTCGGAACTCATCATACTGAAAATACCCATATCGTGCAGAACATCCTCTGCGGCGATCGTCTCCGGGCGGATACGGGAATCCGCGAACGCAACGTCCTCCGGGATGTGCTTGTCGAGGTGGTGGCATACCATCAGCATGTCAAGATGCTCATCAAGTGTGTTGACAGTGTAAGGCATTGTCGGATTCGTGGAGGAAGGCAGAACGTTCGGTGCAGCAGCAGCGCGGATGATGTCCGGTGCGTGGCCGCCGCCGGCTCCCTCGGTGTGGTACGTATGGATGGTTCTTCCGCCGATGGCCGCAAGCGTATCTTCGACGCATCCGCCTTCGTTCAAAGTATCGGTGTGGATGGCAACCTGGACATCGAACTCATCGGCAACGTTGAGGCAGTGGTTAATGACCGCCGGCGTTGCGCCCCAGTCCTCGTGGATTTTCAGGCCCATCGCACCGGCTTTGACCTGCTCAATCAACGGAGTCTCGTCGGAGCAGTTGCCCTTGCCGAGAAAACCAAGGTTCATCGGATATTCCTCTGCGGCTTTCAGCATCATGCGCAGATTCCACGGTCCCGGGGTACACGTCGTTGCGTTCGTGCCGTCCGCCGGGCCGGTGCCGCCGCCGATCATCGTGGTCACGCCGCTGTAGAGGGAGCAGTCAATCTGCTGCGGCTGATAAAGTGGATGTGAGTATCGATGCCGCCTGCCGTAACGATCATACCCTCGCCGGCCAGAGCTTCGGTCGATGCGCCGACCGTCATGCCAGGAGTCACGCCGTCCATGACATCCGGGTTTCCGGCTTTTCCGATGCCGGCGATTTTTCCGTCTTTGATTCCGATGTCTGCTTTTACAATGCCTGTAGCTCCATGATCAGAGCGTTTGTGATGACAAGATCAAGGTCTCCGTCTCTGCTGCAGGTCTTAACGGACTGTCCCATACCGTCGCGGATGGATTTGCCGCCGCCGAATTTTACTTCATCGCCGTATGTGGTGTAGTCTTTTTCGACTTCAATCACAAGGCTGGTGTCGGCAAGGCGGACCTTATCGCCGACGGTCGGACCGTACATAGCGGCATATTTACTTCCGGAAATTTTTACACTCATTTTTGCTGTCCCTCCTTACAGAAATCCTTTTAACTTCGCGTTTTCCAGTGATGCGGCTTTCGTGTCAGCGGTAGCCTGTGCGCGGGTCAGGTCATTCAGACCGAAGACACGTTTTCTGCCGCCCATCTCGACGAGCTGCACCTCTTTTTCCTCGCCCGGCTCAAAACGGACCGAAGTTCCGGAAGGAATATCGAGGTGATAACCGTACGCCGTTTCCCGGTCAAAAGAGAGGCACCGGTTGACCTCAAAGAAATGAAAATGGGAGCCGACCTGAACGGGACGGTCGCCCTTATTTGCTACCATGACAGTGACTGTCTTTTTGCCTTCGTTTAATGTGATCTCGCGATCGGAAGCCATGATTTCACCGATTTTCATATGATGTCTCCTCCTTACTGAATAGGATTATGTACAGTTACCAGTTTGGTTCCATCCGGGAACGTCGCCTCGACCTGAACCTCGCCGATCATATCGGCAACGCCGTCCATGACATCGTCGCGGGTTAGAATCTTTGTGCCGAGCTGCATCAGCTCCACAACGGTCTTTCCGTCCCTTGCCAGTTCCAGAAGCTCGGAACTGATGTAGGCGAGTGCTTCCGGGTAATTCAGTTTCAGGCCGCGTGCTCTCCGCTCTTTGGCGAGATTACCGGCCATATGAAGCATCAGTTTTTCCTGTTCCTTGGGATTTAATCTCATGGTGTTCCTCCTTTTTTGCATAGAAAAAGAGCAGACCAGGGAGAAAACATTTCTGTTCAGACTCCTTTGTCTGCTCTTTCATATTTTATATCACGCATTATAACGGGTGTTTTTTATTTGGTCAAGAACTTTTTGCTATTTTTTTGATTGCTTTTTTCATGTACCGCAGAGGAAAAACCATAGAAAGCAAAGAAAAGAGGGGAAAATGCAGAAGAAAACAAAGAAAATTCTCTGAAATAAACAGTATATAACAGTTGACAACAGTAGCTGACTGTTATATACTGTTTATTGTAAAGGAGAAGAGAAACGATATGCATATTATTTTGAATCATTCCTCCATGGTGCCGATCTACGAGCAGCTCATGGAGCAGATCAAATCAGAAATTATCAATACAGCATTAAAAGAAGGAGAGGCGCTCCCATCCGTCCGTTCTCTGGCCGGGGAACTGCGGATCAGTGCGCTGACCGTCAAAAAGGCGTATGACAAGCTGGAAGAGGAAGGATTTGTTACAACGATTCACGGAAAGGGAACGTATGTAACGGCTTCCGACAAACAGCTCGCGCTGGAGGCAAGGCAGAGAGAAGCAGAGGCGGATTTTGAAAAAGCCATCGACCGTGCTTGCGATGGGAATGAGCCGGGAGGATATTCTGGAGACAGTAACCCTTCTTCTGGAGGAAAAATAAGGAATGCCGGAGCAGCGGCAGAAAGGAAGAGACAGACATGATAAAAATGCAGAATGTCAGAAAGGTGTATCCGGGATTTGATTTTGAGCTTTCTATGGAGATTCCGGAGGAAGAATCACCGGACTGATTGGAAAAAACGGAGCCGGAAAAAGCACGGCGATCCGGCTGATGCTCGGCCTTGCAAAAGCAGATGGCGGAATAATCGAACTCTTTGGAAAACCGATCACAGAAATTATGGCAGAGGACCGGCAGAATATCGGCGTTTCGCTGGCAGAATCTGGATTTAACGGACAGTTTACCATCGTGGAAGTGGAGAAAATTCTGGCGAAAATGTATCCAAAGTTTGAGGAAAGCTGGTTCACCAGAGAGTGCCAGAAGCTGCATCTTCCGGAAGGAAAACAGTTCAAGGAATTTTCCAATGGAATGAAGGCGAAGCTGCGTGTACTTACCGCCCTGTCACACAAGGCACAGCTTCTGATCCTCGACGAGCCGACCGCAGGACTCGATGTGGAAGCGAGAAATGAGATTCTCGACCTGCTGCGCGAATACGCGGCCGAAGATGAGAGCCGGACGATCCTCATTACGTCCCACATCGCCTCCGATCTCGAGCATCTCTGCGATGACATTTATCTGATTCACGGGGGAAAACAGCTCCTGCACGAGGAGACGGATGTGATTCTCGAGCAATACGGTCTCATCAAGGCAGACGAGGCGCAGTATGCGGCGCTCGACAAAGAATATCTGCTCGATACCCAGAAAGAACCGTATGGCTATGCATGCCTTACCAACGACAGAAAATATTACGAAGAAAACGTTCCCGACCTTGTAGTAGAGCGGGCCGGAATTGATGATGTAATTTTGATGATGACAGGAGGAGAAAAAAGATGAGTGGATTATTAGAGAAAGATATCTGTCTGCTGTTAAAAGGCCATCGCAACACGATGATCCTTTTCCTTATGATCTGTGTATTCCTCGGACTTAGCCAGACGGACACCTTTATTCTGGGCTATTTTCCGTTTCTGATGATCGTTCTGCTGATCGGAACGCTTTCCTGCGATGAAGCGGATAACGGACTGCCGTTCCTGTTCACACTCCCGATTGACCGGAAACTGTATATCCGCGAAAAATACCTGTTCTGCGTGGCCGGAACCGTAGTATCGTTTGTCCTCGCCTGGGCGTTATACCTGGTATCCCTGCTGGTGCACGGCGTTTCGAATGTATCTGGTGTTCTCTCGGAAAATGCGGGAGTGATACCGGTCTTTCTGGCGGTATTTTTCATCACCATTTCCATCATGATTCCGGTGCAGATCAAATGCGGAGCAGAAAGCGCACGGGTCATGATGGCAGGAATCTGTTTTCTGTTTGCCGGTGTGATTCTGTTTGTGCAGAAAGTCGCAGGAGAAGCGACACTGGATCAAATCACGGAGCTGATTGGCACCATTACGGGCACAATTCCGGGCCAGGCAGGAATTTTTACTGCAGGCATCGTGGTTTTGCTGATTTCGTACCGGATCAGTGTAGGATTTATGGAGAAACAGGAATTTTAGAAAAAACGAAAGACGTCAGATTTCATTTTAAAACGTGAAATCTGGCGTTTTTGCTGTGATAAAATTTGCAGAAACTTGAAAAAAATGGCATTGTATGGTATTCTTTACAGGATGTTGCTTAAAAATTATATAAGAAGAAACAGAGGAAAAAATGAAAAAATTATTTGCACAGATTGTGAAATTCGGTATCGTCGGCTTCACCAGCTTTGGTATTGATTACGTGACCGGACTGATCGTTCTGAACCTTGTTATGGCGCTGACCTCCAGTTCATATTTTGAAATGGCATCGCTTGTCGGTTCTGTTGCCGGATTTACTGTGTCCGTCATCGCTAATTACATTTTAAGTTTCAAATTTGTCTTTGAGCGAAAAGAAGACCTGAACAAAAAAGTCGAATTCATTACCTTCGTCGTCCTTTCCCTGATCGGAATGCTGCTGAACAGCTTCCTGATCTGGATTGTAGTAGGACCGATCTACCGGGGGAGCACTGCACTGCAGCAGCACATCGGCTACAACCTGATTTACACCATTGCAAAAGTTTTTGCAACTGCGGTTGTCATGGTGTACAACTTTATTACCAGAAAAATCTTTCTGGAGAAGAAATGATTCTGAAAAAAATCTGAAAAGAAGGCAGCGGAGAAAAACGCTGCCTTCTTTTCAAAGAAAGATAAAAAGGAAAGGCTGGTGAAGAGAGAATGAACCTTCCCATTCAACTACAGGCAGGATTGTACCTGTATCTGATCTGTATTAATATCATTACCATAGCAGTCTATGGAATCGACAAACGAAACGCCGTGTATGGAAAATGGAGAATCCGCGTTTCCACGCTTCTTACCTTGGCCGCCGGCGGCGGCTCACCCGGAGCCCTGCTGGCGATGCACCTGTTCCATCACAAGACAAGAAAAAAGAAGTTTACCATCGGCGTTCCGCTGATGCTGCTGGTGCAGATCGCGCTTTTTTTCTTTCTTGTGAAAGCAGATTTTTCGATCTCAATCTGAGAAAGAAAGGTGATGAAAATGGAAATGAGCCGTCCAGTCCTTCGGCGGCTATGCAGACGCACAGCTTAGCCGCCTGCAAAATGCGTTGGCGCGCGGCACTTTCTTGCAGAGTGAGAAAGAACAGCATATTTATGAAATGCTTTTAGATATGTAAAAACATCTGTCCAATAGGGCAGATGTTTTTACGTGTGCCATTATTGTGACAGATGATATAATATTATGATAAAAAGCGGCGAAAAGGTAAGATACATATAAAATGATCAAAAGGAGAAAGAATGGGAACTGATCATAAAGAAAAACTGATTCGAGTGTTACAGATTTTAGAGGAAACAGATGAAAAAAGTCCGATGAATGCGACACAGATTTTGAAATATCTGGAAGAGGAATATCAAATAGAACAGGTCGATCGCCGTTCTGTTTATCGTGATATTAAAATGCTGCAATTTTGTGGTTATGAAATATATCAGTGTGCGGATAAAAAGATGGGCTGGTATATGAAAAAACATATATTTTCGGACTGGGAAATTAAAATTATGTTGGATGCAGTACAGCAGGCAAGATGCATTTCTGCAAAGGAAGCAAAGGAATTGAAAGAACGACTATTGGATCTTACAAGTAAGAGAAGTCGAAGCAGATTTTGTCATATGATGACACCCAAGGCAGGAAACATGGATTCTGATAGGGAAACAGGATACTACATTGAAACAATGCTGGAAGCTATGTATCTCCATAAAAAAATTGAATTTCAATATACAGAAGTAAATGAGAAGTTGCAAAAGGTGCTTCGAAGAGAAGGAAAAAAATATTCGCTTAATCTTTATGAAATATATTGGTCTGATAATACCTATTATTTAATCGGGGCACATGATCATTATGATAGACTTACAAGTTATAGGCTTGATCGAATTGAAAATCTGGAGATATCACAGAGTGACGCGATTGACGCTGTAGAAAAAATAGGTCCAAATCCCGAACTTATTATTCGGAAATATATTGAAGAAAGTGTAAACCATTTCCTGGGGGAAACCGTAAGAATAGAAGTGGAATATAAACCAGAACCGGCGACAAATGCAATTCTCTATGATTTTGTTGGGAAAAATGTATCGGTCCAAAAACTGGAAAATGGAAATTGCAGAGCCGTTTTTTATAAAATGAACAGTGTAACTTTACTTGGATGGTTCATGAAATATATGGATAAGTTTATGGTTATAGAACCACAAATGCTGCGGGAAAATATAAAGACAAAATTGGAGAATACATTGGAAATAATGAATAATATAAATGGATCACAATAATACAGGACAAAAAAATATGATAAACATCGGTGTACAAGGGGTACAAACGAGATAAAATAGAAATGAGGGGCGATAGAGCGGAAATATCAGATTTTCCACTCTATCTGAACACGGTCGCTGGTGGCCTTGATTGTAGAGATCAAACCATCGGCGGCTTTTCTTTTGTCGTCAAAATCTATGCTGTCCCAGTTGTCGAGATAATAGGATAACTTCTTTATCTGCTGGGGAGATATGGTTTCAACGCTCAATTCAGCGATTGCCTTTGAAATGGTCTGGCGTCGGGTGTCCAGTTCTTCAATTTTTTTGTTAGCGTAGGCAAGCAAGGTCGCATTGGCTCCGGTTAGCGTATCCAGCAGCTTTTCAATTTCTGCCTCCACCTGTGCCAGCTCCACTTGATAGGCGGTCAGTTTCGGATTGACTTTTTCCTCTCTGCCGTGGAGTATCTGAAAGTCTTTGAACTTTTCCTGCATGGTCGAGAAAATGAATTGCTCAAATTCTTCTTTGCGGATTTTCCCACAGCCCGGACAGCCTTTGTTTTCCGTCCGTTTGGTACAGCGGAAATATCCGGTGCTGTTTGGTACATGGGTGGCTTTCAGAGCATACCCACAATGCCCGCATTTGATTTTTCCAGCCAGCCAAGTGTTCTTCGGTTTCCGTCCCTGCTGGAAGGTGGTATTTGCCATAAGTTTTTTCCGGCATTTCAGCCATGTGTCAGAGGAAATGAGTGCTTCATGGGGAGCGATAACAAGTATCTGGTCTTTTAAGCACCTGTCCTTGTCCTCCTTCACATCCCGCCCCTGATAGAGATAGCAGCCGTTTGTTCCGGCAAAGTCAGAAGCGTCATTGACAATCGCTGCACCCTGACTCTTGAAAAATTCGTACAGCTCCAAATCGGCCTGTGCGTAAACGGGGTTTCTTAAAAGCTGGGAAAGAAATGTACGGAACATGGATTTGCCATAAATTTTTATGTCTTGTTCCTCGAAGTATCGGGTAATATCTCCGAAGGAGGTTTCCGGTTCAGCGTACATTTCAAACATCAGCCGAACATGGTCGGCGGCTACGGGGTCGGCAACCATTTTCTTTGTGCGGATACCCTCTACCACAGTAGGCTCTAACTGATAACCGTATGGTGCCTGTCCGCTCATGTGAAAGCCTTTCAGGCACCGTGAATAGTAGGCGTCTGTGACACGCTTCTGAATTGTCTCACGTTCAAGCTGGGCGAATACAATGCAGATATTCAGCATGGCCCGGCCCATCGGGGTCGAAGTATCAAACTTTTCTGTGGATGATACAAACTCCACATCATACTCTTGAAACAGCTCCATCATCGTTGCAAAGTCCAGAATAGAGCGGCTTATACGGTCCAGCTTGTACACGATGACCCGCCGGACCTTTCCTTTGCGGATCTCGCCCAGCAGCTTTTGAAACTCCGGTCTGTCCGTATTCTTACCGGAATAACCTTTGTCCTTAAATACCCGGCAGCTCCCGCCTTTCAATTCATACTTGCAAAAGTCGATCTGACTTTCAATGCTGATACTGTCCTTGCGGTCTACTGACTGTCTTGCGTAAATACAATCTTCTCTGATAAATTCCATATTGGGCTCCTTTCCTTGCTGGAATGGAGCTACCAACCTTACAACTATATTATACCATCAGCAGCCCCGGACAACAATGTTGCGAATGATTAGGGAAACCTGTCCCCATATTTGCTGAACACCTCAAAAAGGCAGCGCTCAATTTCTTTTTTGCGCTGTTCTTTCTCCTTCGGTGGAAGCACCGGCGTGAGGCTTTCCAGCACAATGATCTTCCCTTGAAATGCGACAGACTTTGTTTCTCGTTCATAAGTGACAGCTTGCGTCATTGAAAACCTCCTTTGCGAAAGTGCGTGTATATGCCAGCCTTTCCCGCTTGTCCTGTGGGGAAATGTCAAAAGACGGCACCCAGCAGGTGCCGCCCTTTGAGCTTTCTCCACTTCGGGTCAATGTGGCCCGAGGTCAGCAAGGACTGGAAAGGTACTTTTCTTTGGCGTCCTCCACGCTGTTGAGGTCAAATATTTCATAAAGTTGCCCCACAACTCGCCGTATATCCTTCTTTGAAAATCCGCAGTTCTCCATTGCCATAATGACATAACCACGGCAGGCGTCATTGCTCCATTCGTCCGGTTCCAAGCCGGGGATCATTCCAAACGCATTTCCCATAAAGTGCTCCTCTTTTGAAAAGATGGGGAGCCACGCCGGATCGGTTGGCCTATCATCAGACAGCATTGCCGGGGGCTCCCCATAGGTTTTCATTTCATTTCAGACACACCGGACGGACATAGCTTCATGCCCCATAGTATTTCAACTCTCCCATTCTGATGGCAAGGCGTTCTCATTGCCTGCGACGGCTCACGGCTTGCAAGACCGCTTCAACGCTCGGACTGTGACTAAACGCAAGTATCCAGGTTCTGCGCCTGTTCCGGTGGAGCCAGCCTTGCCCCACCTATGGCATGGACCTGTTCGCTCGCTCAGTTTTACAAAGACTGTATTCTCTGAAATCTGAGGTCATGGCGGGTCTGTCACACAGCGCGTTCCCCTTCGTATCCGGGTGTCTTTTTATTCAATTTTCAATCTGCATGAGGCTTGTCTGAACCTCGGGCCATTGTGACCCGAAGTGTTTTACCTCTCATAAGCCATTTCATTTTCCGGCCTAAATCGGTACGCCTTACAAAGAATTTTTCAAAATTTTTTCTAAGCGACGCAGACCTCGCTCGATTGCGACACGAATCACTTTTTCATGGACGCCCTCTGCCCGGGCAATGTCCTGTTTGGTCATGCGAGAATGAAATGGGCGTAAATCCGTTTTGCCTGTTTGTCTGGCAGACTGGTAATCGCTGCGTGAAGTTCCTGCATGGTCACTTTCCGCTCATACAGTTCATGGGGAGATAAAGCGACAAAGACAGCCTCATGCTCCAGCCCGTCATCCCGATCAAGGGAATAGTAGGCTTTGTGGCGGTATGTACGCAGCCGATAAGCAGCCTCTTTACGATCAAACTCTTTGAACATTTCTGCAACTTCTTCCGATACTTCCATGAAGCAATCCGATGTATAGAATGGGTAATAGTCCCGCAAATTGATAATAGCCATATTGACCTCCGTTTCGGTTGTTGGTTGACGAGTGACCGAAACGAAGGCGGCGGGGAGCGGCACCGGGGAATGACTTCGGGCCAACATGACCCGAAGCAGCCCCATAAGAACGCAAAAGCGCCCGGGCGGCATGAAGCCACACGGACGCATGAAATGACATAATAGTTAAGGTTCCAACAAATTTCGCATACATAGCCGGAATAACCCGGAGGCGGAGCTATGCTTTTTTTAACTGATGTAGGTCATGGGTGCTATGAAAAAAGGCAAAAATAGACACGGCGGCAATCCTCCTATATGCCGCCGTGGATTTACACGGTGTTAGGTCGTCGTTGGTTTAGGATAGACGAAAAGAAACGGCGGCTCTGAAAACCAAAGCCGCCGCTTCTTAGGCGCGTGAAAATGTGTCTGCTTTACGACGGCTTTTTTTCTTTTGCCGTCGTCCGGCAGATCATTAGATATATTGCATTTATTTAGTCTTGCGGTTCAATCCTTTCAAAATTAACAATGACAAAATCACACAAACCATCAGAATTACAACGCCGATTAAAACCTGAAACATATTTGCATTATAATAACCAGAGATATTGAAAACGGCTGTCATGGGATATACCGTCTTTAACTGCTGGGAACATACTCGCAAATAATCCAGCAAACGAATAAATTTCTGCAAATACCAGAGCCAGCCAATACCCCTTTTTCATCCGCGCTACCAGAGCGATAATAGGCGAAATTGCAAAGAATACGCCTACCCCATCCAGAAAATATATTTTCAGATTTTCTAACACAAGGCCAACGGAAAGTGCTTCTAAATGCAAAACTGCCTCGACAAGAAAGGTAATTGCAAAAAGTAAAAGGTAAATCAGAACGCTGAACACAAAGGCAAGTATCATTTTGGCAAGTGTCAGTTTCACTTCATCTACGGGAATAAGCCGCAGAGATTTTAAGATATCCTCCTGTTCCTCCCGGCAAATCATATAACTTCCCAATAGGGCAATTACAGCAGGCAGAACATAAAAGGTAGCAAGGGATTGAGCCGCTGTCATAAACCATCCAGCCCCGTCAATATATCGGCGGTCATAGAATGTAAACTGTCCCTGTGCAAAGACGATTAACCCTACCATGACTGTTGCAAACCCAGCAATCCAGAGTATTTTGGAACGGTGGAGTTTCTGGCTCTCCGCCCAAAGCAAATCTTTCATCATTTTTTGCACCTCACTTTCTCCGAACCAATGCCACATTCGCCAATACAGCCGAAGCAGCAGCCCATACACCAATACACAGAAATGCGGCTGGAATATTTAATGGCTGATCGAATACAACACCCGGAATATCATACATAACAATAGCGGTCATACTGGACAGCGGATGTAGGTACATATTCACCATCAAGAGGATAAAGCCGAGGAATGTATAAATCAGCGTCAGGCAAACAGGGAGAATATAGCCCTTTTGCGCTGCGGCAACCGCCAGTACTGGTAACACCGCAAAGGCGGTCAACAGAGAAATTTCCATACACTTCCGCAAAAGATAAAGGACACTTTCACTGTCAAAGGGAATATAACCGGATAGTACGCCGGTCAGAATGGACGCCGTTGCGGTGACTAGCATAAAGCAAATGGAATACACCAGCACCACAGCAAACTTGCTGAAAAAGTATGCCATTTTATTGACCGGTACAATCCAAAGCTGTTTGAGCATATCATACTGGTTTTCGTTATACATCAGCATGGTACACAACATCCCCAGCACTACCGGTAGGATGATCCACGGGGTATAGCTGAACGCTGTCCATTTGTAAAACATAATGGGTCCACACCGGTTCCTTTGACACTTGAAAAGTAAAATACGGCAGCCAGTGGCATAAAGAGCGCCGCCAGCAGCATGAGCCAGATAAACTTTCTCCGGCGCAGTTTTAGAAATTCAACTTGTATCAGTTTAAGCAATTCCCTCTCCCCCTGTGATCTGTTTGAAATAATCCTCAAGGGTATCATTGCAGATTTGGGAGCTGATAACAGCTACATCCTGCACCACAAGGGCCTTGTTGATTGCCGCCATATCCAGTGCGGTGTCATAAAGCCGCAGGTTGTGTTCGTCCTGCACCGCATAATCGGTCACATGGAATTGCCTTTCCAAAATTAAAGAGGCTTTTGGAATATCCGACACTTGAAGCTGGATGTATTTCCGATTTTTCTTTTCTAATTCATCCATTGCTGCTTTCTTCCAGCAGAACCCCGTGGTCGATAATGCCTATATCATCTGCCAACAGTGAAATTTCGGAAAGTATATGGCTGGAAATTAGGATGGTTTGCCACGGCTCCACACTTAAATTCTTAATAAAGTTCCTCACTTCGGCTATACCGATAGGGTCAAGTCCATTGGTTGGCTCGTCCAAAATCAAAGCTCCGGGTCATGCAGAATAGCGTTGGC